>OAVO01000367.1_pt1 | contig 32092 bp, 25 predicted proteins | sample 1501411 | NCBI WGS metagenome assembly OAVO01 (sample SAMEA2580081, study PRJEB22360) | human gut metagenome | biome: human gut; feature: human-associated habitat; material: faeces | place: Denmark | collected 2008/2010 | reverse complement strand
CCCGCACCTACCATCACGCCCGCCGCGGCGGACTGGTGGAACACGTGGCGGGGATGATGCGCACGGCCTCTGCCGTCTGCCAGGCGAATCCGGGGCTGAACCGTGACCTTCTGTTGGCCGGGTGCCTGTTCCACGACTGCGGGAAGTTGTGGGAAAACTGCTACCCGAAGGAGGATTTTACGATGCCCTATTCGGAGGCCGGAGAACTGCTGGGCCATATTCCGCTGGGCATTGAACTGGTCAACAATTTGTGGAAGCGCATCATGTCCCTTCCGGAGGCGGATTCCTGGAAGACGCTGGACCCTCCTTCACCGGACGTGCGCATGCACCTGCTGCACCTGATTGCGTCCCATCACGGGGAACTTGCCTTCGGTTCTCCCGTGTTTCCCAAGACGCCGGAGGCGGTGGCCCTGCATTACATCGACAATCTGGACGCCAAGCTGGAAATGTTCCGCGGGGCTTATGAGACAAGCGAGGCCCTGGCTCCCAGAGTGCTCCAGCGCAAGGCCCCCCTGCCTGCCAACGTTGTTCTTCCGCTGCCTTCCGTTCTCCCTCTGGAGCCGGACGGCGAAGACGCTCTGCCGTAAGGTTCCCCCTGCATGGAAGAGGTTCGGCGTGTTCTTCGTCCGTGGCCGGAACGGATGACGGCATCTGCTCCCTTGCTGATTCCGGCTTTGTCCCTGCTGTGCGCTTGCGCGGCCATGGATGTGTCCCTTTGGTTCTGGCTTCCATGCTTCTGTCTGGCGGCGTTGCCGTGTTTTTTACATGCGCCTTCCATGGGGGTGCTTGCCGCTGCCCTGGCGATGTGGGCCGCCATTTATCTTTTCGCGTATGAACGGGAATACGCAGGCGTTCCCGTGGAAGCGGGGAGAGCCATGGTGATGGAAGGCTCCGTTGAGGCTGTTTCCGGAAAATCCGTATTGTTTCGTCCGGATGGTTCCCGGTGGCTGTACGCGGTTTCCTCCCGTGACGGGGCCTGCCCTCTGGAGGCAGGGGAACATTACCGGATTAAAGGAGAGGCGTATCCGCTTCAGGCGCCGTGCGGTCCCGGCATCTTTGACCGGGAGCGGTGGGGTTACCTGCACGGCATCATCGCCGGAATCCGGCTGGATGAGTACTGCCGGAACGGGCCGGGAGACTGGCGCAGCCGTTTCCGGGCTTTTTCCCTGCGGCTCCGGGAAAGGGCCGCCTCCCTGCTCAGGGAGGGCGCCCCTCCGGATGATGAGGCCCGGCAGGTGATGGTTTCCGCCGTGCTTGGGGACAAGACGGACGCGAGGCCGGAAACGATGGCGAAGTTTCTGGAAAGCGGCTGCATGCATGTATTCGCCGTCAGCGGCATGCATGTGGGCGTGGCCGCCATGCTGGTTCTGGGTATGCTGAGGCTCCTGCATGTGCGTCCCCGTGCGGCCCGGCTGGCCTGTATCCTCTTGCTGGCGGCGTACGTGTTCGTGACCGGGATGTCCGCTTCCGCCCTGCGGGCGTTCATCATGGCGTCAGTCTGGCTTCTGGCGTTCGTGCTGCGCAGAAAGGGGCATCCGGCCAATATTCTGGCGCTCGCTTTCATCCTCCTCTGCTTGATGAACCCGCTCCAGGTTTTCCAGCCGGGGTTCCAGCTTTCTTTCTGCGTTTTTGCCGCCATTGCCTGCCTGGCGGGATGGCTCAGCCGGGAAAAGCCCCTGTGGTCGCCGGACCCGTTCATTCCTCCCCGGATTTACCATGCGCGGGAAAGATTCCTGGTGCGGCTGGAAAAAGCAGGCCGCGGCGCGCTGATTGTCTCCGTGGGGGCGTGGCTGGCCTCCATTCCCCTGACGGCATGGCACTTCGGAACCTGGAACCTGTATGCTCCCTTGACCAATTTGTGCCTGAGCGTACTTGTCTTTCCCCTGATGGGCGTTTCCCTGTCCGGGCTGGTGTTCGCGTGGTGCCCGTGGATGCTGCATGTTTGCAATATGGCCGCTTCCTGGCTGGCGTCCGCCATGCTGGCCGTAGCCGGGGGAGTGGCTTCCCTGCCGTACAGTTATCTTTCTTCCGCACCGCCTTCCGGGGAAAATGAAGCTGTGATCGTTCCCTTGCAGAAGGACGCCTGGTCCGCAGTCATTTCCAATCCCGCACTGGTTGTGGGAAGCGGAGCGGAAGATGCGGTGTGGTACACCCTCCTTCCCGTGCTGAAGGCGCGCAGTATCCGGCCCTGCGGCATGCTGTGCTGCGGAAACGGCAAGGCGGAACGGGCCGGGGAGAAAGAACTGGAGAAGGAATATCCCGGAATCCGGAACTGGGGCGCGGAGTCCGGTGAATGTCCCGTCCGGCAATGGAGGTTACGGCCGGGCAATGAACTTGTGCTGGAAGATTTTCCTGTACCGTTGCGCACGGGAATTCGTCAGGACCGGAGCCGGGTGTTGTCATGGGAATGCCGCGGGCGGCGGTTCCTGATGATAGGGAATGCCGGGTTTTCCTCCCTGGCGCGCGCGGAAAAAACGCCGCGGGCGGATGTATTGCTCATCGGGCATCATCCGCGCGACCCGGTGGACAGCGCTGCGTGGATCAGGGCCACAGGCGCCCGCGCAGTCATTTTCGCGACGGAGCATGAATGCCCCGTGCCGGAGGGAACAGCCGTGTACCGTCTCCGGGAAACCGGAACCCTCTATCTGCGGATGGAGGAAAGGGGCGTGCGAATCATCCCCTGGAGGGGCATGGAACGCCGTACAGGGTGAATCCCGTGCTTTCCTCAATGCGGATGGGAAGGATCTCTCCCGCCAGGTCAGGGGCGGCATTCACCATGACGGGCTTGTTCTGGGAGGTTCGGCCGGAGAGGCGCGCCGCATTCGTTTTGGACGGCCCTTCCAGAAGAACTTCCTGCACGGTGCCTACCAGATCCCGGTTTTTCCGGATGGCTATTTCATTGACTACGGCCAGAAGGTCCTGGTTGCGCGCTTCCTTCACTTCCTCCGGAATCTGATTCTCCATAACGGCGGCGGGCGTGCCGCGGCGCGGGGAATAGCGGAAAATGAACGCGTTGTCAAACTGGACCTGTTCCACGGCCTGCCTGGTCAGCAGGTAATCCTCCTCCGTTTCTCCCGGGAAGCCCACGATGATATCCGTGGTGATGGATAAATCCGGGCGTGCCTGCTTCATCCGGGAGCAAAGGTCCAGATAGGTTTCATTCCTGTACGGCCTGCGCATCATTTTCAGGATGCGGTCGCTGCCGCTCTGCATCGGGAAATGAATGTGGCTGCACAACTTGGGAAGATAGGTGAACGCCTGCACCAGATCCTGGCGGAAACCGATGGGATGCGGGGAGACGAAGCGGATGCGCCGGATGCCTTCCACTTCATGCACGGCTTCCAGCAGCTGGACGAAGCCGCCCTTGCCGTCTGCCGTTTCCATCTGCCTGCCGTACCGGTTGACGATCTGGCCCAGCAGCGTGACTTCCTTCACGCCGGCGTCCGCCAGCATCTTTACTTCATCCACCACGTCCCGGATGGGGCGGCTGCGTTCTGCGCCGCGGGTGTAGGGGACGATGCAGTAGGCGCACTTCATTTCGCACCCCTGCATGATGGAGACATACGCCGTGGAGCGCGCTCCGGGATTCAGGTGGTCCCGGATGCGGTTCTGGGAGTCCGCCTCTTCCGCCACATCGCACACATGCGTGCCGGAAAAGGCGGTTTGCAACTCGTCCATGCGGCGTTCCTGGCGCGCGCGCAGAATGCCGTCCACATGTTCAAACACGCGGTGGTATTTCTGGGTGCCGACCACGAGGTCCAGGCGCGGCAGTTCCTTGAACAGCTCCTCTTTTTTACTTTGAGCCATGCAGCCCATCATGCCGTACACTACATGCGGACGGTGCCGCTGCTGCTTAGCCAGAAGCCCCATTTTCCCCAGCGCCTTTTGTTCCGCCTGCTCCCGGATGGAGCAGGAATTGAACAGGATGACGTCCGCCTCATCCTCGCGGTCCGTCATGGTGTAGCCCTTCTGCACGAACATGCGGGCCACCTGTTCGGAGTCCCGTTCGTTCATTTGGCAGCCGTAAGTTTTGATGTAAAGCTTGGGCATGGAAAAAATCAGGTATTTTTTTTCAGGGTGACCACGCATTCCAGATGCTTGGTCTGGGGGAACAGGTCAAAGGGCTGGACGGCGGTGGCGGAATACCCGGCCTTGTCGAATTCCGCCAAATCCCGTATCTGGGTGGCTGGGTTGCAGGAAACGTAAACGACCTTTCCGGGGCCGAAGGCGAACAACTGGGTCAGGAATTCCATGCTGCACCCTTTCCGGGGCGGGTCGATCACCACGGCGGTTTTTTCCGCGGGGAAATCCACCCGGGCGAAAATGGCCCCGGCGTCCGCCGCCAGGAATTCCGCGTGTTCAATTCCGTTGCTGCGCGCGTTGCTGCGCGCCCAGTCCGCGGAAGTCTCACTGACTTCCACGCCCAGCACTTTTTTAAATTTCTTCGCCAGGCTCAGGGCGAACAGGCCGGAACCGCAGTAAGCGTCCACCAGGAATTCCTCCCCGTCCATACTCGCCTGTTGGGCCACGTAATCCGTAAAAAGCGGAAGAATGAAAGGATTATTCTGAAAAAAGTCCCCCGCCAGAAAATGGAACTCCAAATCGCCCACCCGTTCGCACGCCACGGCGTTGTTATTGGTGATGACGGTTCCTTCCGAAGCCCGGAGCAGAATGGTGGCTCCCCGCTTGAACCGGGCCGCGGCTTGGTAAACGCTTTTGCGTGCCAGGGGCAGGGCTTCATTGATGCACTCCATGGCAATCGGGCATTGCGGCACGTCCACCACATCCCTTCTGGAGCCTGCTTTCAGAAAACCGATGGCCGGCTTGCCTCCTTCCTTCGGTTTGTCAAAGTGGGGCGTAATCTTGGAGCGGTAATGATATTGGCGGGGAGAGGCTATGGCCGGATTAACAGGCAGTTCCAGCCCTGCCTGCAGGCGGAGCAGATCCGCTACCTGCCGGGTTTTCCAGAGAAGCTGGCGGTCATAGGAAAGATGCTGGTACTGGCATCCACCGCAGGTGCCGAACAGGCGGCAGCCCGGTTCCACGCGGTCCGGGCTGGGGTTAATTATTTCCACCAGATCGGCGGAGGAGTAGTTTTTGTCATTACGCCAGACGCGGGCTTTGACACGGTCTCCCGGCAGGGCGAAGGGGACGAAAACCACCCATCCGTCCACGCGTCCGATGCCGTCGCCCGCATTGGAAAGGGCGTCAATATCCAGTTCAAGCTCCTGGTGGTAGGAAAAAGGTTCGGGGTGGAAGCCTTTGGGAATGGTCGCAGTCATGGTGGTGGGAAAAGATTATGGGGCGGAAGGGGTAATCAGCTTGCCGTCCAGATCGTACAACAGGGTTTCCGGCAGCCGGGGGGTGCGCAGTCCGGGGCGGAAATCGCCCGGCAAGACAGCTGGCCCCGGAGCGGACTCTTCATTCTCATCCTCTGGAAGAATGTCCTGTTGCGCCGGAGCGGGCGCCCAGGGAGCGGGATGGTCCGCCGGGGCGGTTTGTTCCGGCTGAACGGCTGGAACTGGGGCGGGGTCCTGAGGCGCCGTTTCCTTGTTGGAGGTGCAGGAAGAGGTCCAGGCCAGCCCGGCAATCAGACAGGAGCGGATCAGGAGCTTTCTCATGGCGCGGATTCTTACAGCTTCATTCGGACTTGGCAAGTGAATAGCCCTGCTATGGTTCATGTAAGGGGCATTTCTTTTTTCCTGGAACCTGGAGAACGCTTGCTGTTTGACTATCCCCGGATAGTATTTATAGTAGGAACACGTATGAGGTCTTTCCTTTTTTTATGTTGTTCCGCAGCGGTTTTAGGACTGTTCGCCCCCCAGGCCGGCGTAGCTCAACAGCGTCCTCCCATTTTCGGGTTTGCCAATAAAAACAGGATACCTGAAGTCAATAAATCGGGCAGCCCCATTTTTGATAAACTCCGCAATGGAGCTATTAAGAAAAAGTTGCCGCTGGTGATTTACCTGACCGGTTCTTCATGGTGCTCTCATTGCAATATTTTTACCCGGGAATACATCAAAACAGCGAATTTCAAAAATGCCGCCGGGAAGAAATTTATATTTTGGCTGGTGGACACCAAACAGGTGCCGGGAAATTCCCCGGGGACATTTAATTTCAAAATGGTTCCGGAGGAAGCCGCAAAAATCGTGGGATGTGCGGATTCCCCCCGTGCGCCGTATGTGGTTCTTGGCCCTCCCGCCGTGTTTATCATTGATCCTGTTTCCGGAGAATTGATCAAGAGCCTGTTTACCAAAAGTGAAGTGGACAAGTATGGGAAACCTCTTGCCGGAATTATTGAAGAAGCCTGGAATAATCATGTAAACCGGAAGAAGCTGAATTGAAATGCTTAATGGCAAGGTATCCGCGAAGCCAAATAATGACGGCGGCAAAAGCGGAATGATGAAACGGAACGGTTTTAAACGGTTATCCGTTGGAAAGTGATTTTTGACACGTAGCGCCGGGAATGGCAGCTTGTGGTTTCTGTTGGTTTATCAAGTCCTGACGTGTTGATATTTTAACTTTGCAATATGAATTAAGAATAATTTTAATTAATATGACCAGTATAAAGCAAAGAGACGAATTGCAATCTACTATTTGGAAGATCGCCAACGAAGTGCGTGGCGCCGTTGACGGCTGGGATTTTAAGCAATTTGTCTTAGGAACTCTTTTTTATCGGTTTATCAGTGAGAACTTTACCAACTTCATTGAAGGCGGTGACGAGAGCGTCAACTATGCGAATATGCCGGATGACGTTATCACCCCTGAGATAAAAGATGACGCCACCAGGACGAAAGGGTATTTCATCTATCCTGCTCAGCTTTTTGTGAATATAGCAAAGAATGCCAACAACAATCCTAATCTGAACACGGACTTGGCCGCTATTTTCGATGCGATAGAGAGTTCTGCCAATGGGTATCCGTCCGAACACGACATAAAAGGACTGTTTGCCGACTTTGACACCACAAGCAACCGTTTGGGCAACACCGTGGAGGAGAAAAACAGGCGTTTGGCGGCAGTCATCAAAGGTGTGGAAAGTTTGGATTTCGGTAATTTTGAGGATAATGAGATAGATCTTTTCGGAGATGCCTACGAGTTTCTGATTTCCAATTATGCTGCCAATGCCGGCAAATCCGGTGGAGAGTTCTTTACACCTCAGAATGTATCGAAGCTGATAGCGCAATTAGCTATGTCGGGGTTGACTTCTGTCAACAAGATTTATGATCCGGCTTGTGGTTCGGGTTCGTTGCTGCTTCAGGCGAAAAAACAGTTTGATGCGCATCTTATTGAAGATGGCTTTTTCGGGCAGGAAATCAACCACACCACTTACAACCTGGCGCGGATGAATATGTTCTTGCATAATATCAATTATGACAAGTTCGACATAGCGCTGGGCAATACGCTGATCAATCCTCAATATGGCGATGAAAAACCATTTGACGCCATCGTCTCAAATCCTCCATACTCCGTCAATTGGGTGGGAAGCGACGATCCAACGCTTATCAATGACGACCGCTTTGCTCCGGCAGGGGTGTTAGCGCCAAAGTCAAAAGCTGATTTTGCTTTTGTGCTTCACGCCCTCAGCTATCTTTCCGCCAGAGGGAGGGCCGCCATTGTCTGCTTCCCCGGCATCTTCTACCGTGGCGGCGCGGAACAGAAGATAAGGAAATATCTTGTGGACGGCAACTTTGTGGAAACGGTCATTGCGTTGCCTCCCAATCTCTTCTATGGAACGAGCATCTCCGTGAATATCCTCGTGCTGTCCAGGCACAAGGCTGATACGAAGACGCAGTTTATTGATGCCAGCGGGGAAGATTTCTTTAAAAAACAGACCAATAACAATGTCCTGACAGATGAGCACATAGAAAGAATAGTCGATATATTCGACAGAAAGGCACCGGTGGAATATGTTGCGGCATTAGTAGATAACAGCAACATTGCGGAGAATGGCTATAACCTCTCTGTGAGTTCATATGTAGAGGCGAAAGATACGCGCGAGGTGATTGATATTGCCAGGCTGAATGCCGAGGTAAAGCAAACCGTGGAGAGGATAGATGCGCTGCGTGCGGATATTGACGCGATTATTAAGGAGTTGGAGGATGAATAATGAGCCGGCAATAACAGGAACGGCTTTTCTGACCGATGTAAAGCAGATCATTGACGCTGCTCGGAGTAATGCCGTGCGGAGCATTGACTTCTGTCGTGTACAGATGTACTGGAATATCGGCCAACGGATATTTGAGGAAGAGCAGCAAGGCAAAGAGCGTGCCGATTATGGCGCGTATCTGATAAAGAACCTTGCGCAGACATTAGAGCCCGAATATGGAAGCGGTTTTTCAGTACGGCAATTAGAAATGTGTCGCCAATTTTACCGGCTTTATCCAATTGCGAACGCGCTGCGTTCGCAATTGAACTGGACACAATATCGAATGCTCATTCAAATAAATGATCCGGAAAAACGTGAGTACTACGAACTGGAATCCATCAATAACGGGTGGACGGCAAGAGAAACCGAACGGCAGATAAATTCGCAGCTCTATGAGCGTCTGCTGTTGAGCAACGATAAAGAGGCTGTCATGGCTGTGGCCCGAAAGGAACGCATTCCACAAATGCCGCAGGAGATTATCAAAGATCCTATGGTGTTGGAGTTTTTGGGGCTGGAGCGTAAAGCCGCCTACTATGAAAAGGATTTGGAGAGCGCTATCATCTCGCATCTTGCCGACTTCTTGCTCGAGATGGGTAACGGCTTTTCCTTTGTGGCGCGTCAGAAAAGAATTCTGATTGAAGATGACGAGTTTTTTGCCGATCTTGTATTCTATAACCCTTGCTGCGCTGTTTCGTGGTAATAGAACTGAAAACAGGAAAACTAACACATCAGGATTTGGGTCAATTGCAAATGTATGTAAACTATTATGACCGTTGCGAGAAGCTGCCCAATGAGAATCCTACGATAGGCATCTTGCTGGGCACAAGCAAGAACGATACGGCTGTGAAAATGACTCTGCCGAAGGACAATAAAACGATACTCGCCAATGAATATAAGCTGTATCTGCCTACTCAGGCGCAACTAATTGATGAAGTAAACAGCGTAAGGCAATCCATTGAGATGAATAAGGAGAAGAAGATATGAGCAAGTTGAAAGAATTGATACAGAAACTGTGTCCGAACGGAGTGGAGTATAGGAAATTGGGGGAAGTGTGTGACTTCATAAATGGCTTTGCTTTTAAAAGCTCTTTATTTAAGGATATTGGAGAACCAATTATAAGAATAACAAATATTAATGGAAATGCAGTAGATTTGAGTAACGTAAAATATTTTAATGCGAGTGATTACAAGTCTGACTTACACCCGTTTGCAATATATTATGGGGATATATTAATTGCAATGTCAGGAGCAACTACAGGAAAAATAGGTTATTACTGTAATAAAAGTACCGCGTATTTGAATCAACGTGTTGGGAAATTTGTTCCCAACAAATATATCTTAAAGAATAGATATTTGTTTCACTTTTTATGTTCTAAGATAAATGAGCTTTATATAATGGCAGGAGGTGGCGCTCAGCCCAATCTAAGCTCTACAAAACTGATGAACGATATTGTTATCCCTCTTCCACCCCTCGAAGTTCAAAAAGAGATTGTACGCATTCTCGACAAGTTTACTACGCTGGAAGCGGAGCTGGAAGCGGAGCTTACAGCGAGAAAGAAACAGTATGAGTACTATCGCGATAAGTTATTTTCTTTTAATGTGTTAAATTATGAGGCGGTGGGTAATTCATTAAATAATATAATAGTTATGCCATTAGGAGAGATTGGTGAATTGGTTAGAGGAAATGGATTGCAGAAGAAAGACCTTATAAATAACGGTGTACCTGCAATACATTATGGTCAGATATATACATATTATGGTGTGTATACTGATAAAACAATTTCATTTGTATCTTCTCAAACAGCAATGAAACTTCGTAAGGTGATCTATGGAGATGTAATAATAACGAATACGAGCGAAAATATAGAGGACGTTGGTAAAGCTGTCACGTATCTTGTAAAAGAACAGGGTGTCACCGGTGGCCATGCTACGATATTTAAACCATCAGAAAAAATTTTAGGAAAGTATCTTACATATTACACACAGACTGATAATTTTGCAAGACAGAAAAGGATATATGCTAAAGGAACAAAAGTTATTGATTTATCAACCAGTGATTTGGCTAAAATTAAAATACCTGTTCCTTCTATTGAAGAACAACGCCGCATTGTCTCCATTCTCGACAAGTTCGATATGCTGACAACCTCCATCAGTGAAGGCTTGCCAAAGGAAATAGAACTGCGTAGAAAACAGTATGAATATTACCGTAACCAATTATTATCATTTCCCGATAATAAAGCAACAGCCTGAATATGGGAAAAACATTAACAGAAATAGCTCAGGAGCTAAAAAACAGTCCAAAGAAGGTTCAGCTTATCTATGCCTTTAACGGCACAGGAAAGACGCGGCTGTCTCGCGCATTCAAAGAGTTGGTGTCGCCCAAGCATGAGGAAGAAGAAGCGCTAGACGGGGATACTGGCGTAAAAGTATTGTATTATAATGCTTTTACTGAAGATTTGTTCTATTGGGATAATGATCTGGAAAAAGATACAGACAGGAAGCTGGTGATATGTCCTAATGCCTTTACTGACTGGGTTCTTCAAGATGAAGGACAAGAGAGTAATATCATAACAGGTTTTCAGCATTATACCAATGATAAACTGACTCCACGTTTCAATGAAGGTTATAATGAGGTTTCCTTTTCTATAGAAGGCGGCAACGAAGAGCGAATTGATAATATCAAGATATCGAGAGGCGAAGAAAGTTGTTTTATTTGGTGCGTGTTTTACAGTCTGCTGAAAGAGGTAGTCGAAGTACTGAATGTTCCAGAGCCGGAAAACCGTTCGACAAATAAGTTTGATAATTTGGAATACTTTTTCATAGACGACCCTGTAAGTTCGTTAGATGACAATCACTTGATTGAATTGGCGGTAGATGTAGCGGAATTGATAAAATCAAGTCAGTCAAATTTGAAGTTTATTATTACAACACACAATCCGCTTTTTTATAATGTGTTATTTAATGCATTTAACAATGCAGATTCTCGTTATAGTTACAAACCAAGACATAGTGTAAAAAAACGCTTGGAAAAATTGGATGATGGCACTTTTTTACTCATAGATGCCAAGGACTCTCCTTTTTCCTATCATTTAGCTCTCTTAACTGAGTTGAATAACGCCATCATTTCAGATAATATTCAAAAATATCATTATAATTTTCTTCGTAATATATTAGAAAAAACGGCTATGTTTCTTGGTTATGAAAATTGGGGAGAACTTTTACCTTCCGAATCGCGTGAGGCATATTGCAGGCGAATCAATCTGTATAGCCATTCTAAACATAGTGGAGAGGAATCTTCAATTGTTAAAGAAGAGGATAAAAGAGTATTAACTTATTTAGTAAAAGAGGTGCTAATACCTCAATATCATTTCCACTCAATCGTTGATCATAAATAGCGGACGACATGACACAATACAGCACCATTGCAGAATTGCAAAATTTTATCGTTCTCGACAACTACACCAAGAGTTCAATGGTAAGCGAGCCGCCCGCAGGTTATCAGACAGAGGCGGCTTTGGAACGTGAATTCATAGAAGACTTGATATCACAAGGTTACGAATATGTTCCCAGCCTTGTTACGCCTGACGACCTGCTCTGCAATGCGAGAAACCAGTTACAGGCACTCAATAATATCGTTTTCACCGATTCTGAATGGGGGCGCTTTCTGGAGGAATATTTAGACAAGAAGAGTGACAGTCTTGCTGAAAAAACAAAAAAAATACACGATAATTACATCTATGACTTTGTGTTTGACGATGGGCATATCCAAAATATCTATTTGGTAGACAAAATAAATATTGCCCGCAACAAAGTACAGGTAATTAATCAGTTTGAGCAGTTTGGGGTACAGACAAACCGTTATGATGTCACTATATTGGTAAATGGGTTGCCTATGGTGCAGGTAGAGCTGAAAAAGCGTGGTGTGGCTATCCGCGAGGCTTTTAATCAGGTGCATCGCTATAGCAAAGAGAGCTTCAACAGCGAAAGTTCACTTTATAAATACTTACAGGTTTTCGTCATCTCCAACGGTACGGACACCCGTTATTTTGCCAATACCGTAAAGCGCGATAAAAACAGTTTTGACTTTACGATGAACTGGGCGAAGTCGGACAATACGCTGATTAAAGACTTAAAGGATTTTACGGCGACATTTTTCCAGAAAAATACGCTGCTGCAGGTTCTTTTCACATATTCGGTGTTTGATGCCAGTAACACGCTGCTCATTATGCGACCCTACCAGATTGCGGCAACGGAACGCATCTTGTGGAAGATAAAGAGCTCTTACCAGGCTAAGAAATGGAGCAATCCGGAAGGAGGCGGATACATCTGGCACACCACGGGGTCTGGCAAAACTCTGACGAGTTTTAAGGCCGCGCAGCTTGCCACCCAACTTGATTTTATCGACAAGGTGTTCTTTGTTGTTGACCGCAAGGATTTGGACTATCAGACGATGAAAGAATATCAACGTTTCTCGCCCGATAGTGTCAATGGATCAGAAAGCACGGCAGGACTGAAGCGGAACATAGAGAAGGATGACAACAAAATCATTGTCACGACCATTCAAAAGCTGAACAACCTCATGAAGAGCGAAAGCGACTTGCCTGTCTATCAAAAGCAGGTTGTATTTATCTTCGATGAGTGCCACCGTTCCCAATTCGGAGAAGCGCAGAAGAATCTGAAAAAGAGATTCAAGAGATATTACCAATTTGGCTTTACGGGTACCCCTATCTTTCCTGAGAATGCTTTGGGGGCGGAGACTACGGCCAGTGTGTTCGGCCGTGAGCTGCATTCGTATGTCATCACAGACGCCATACGTGATGAAAAGGTTTTGAAGTTCAAAGTGGACTACAACGATGTTCGTCCACGGTTTAAGAATTTGGAAACTGAAAAAGATGAAATCAAGTTGAATGCGGCAGAAAATCAAAAGCTTTTGCTTCATCCGGACCGGATCAAAGGGATTTCTCAATACATCCTGCAGAATTTCAGGATAAAAACCCATAGAACGCAAGGGAATAACAAGGGCTTTAATGCCATGTTCGCAGTAAACAGCGTTGAGGCAGCCAAACTGTATTATCAGGAATTGAACAATCTACAGAAAGAAAGTGACAGGCCCCTGAAAATTGCCACCATATTTTCTTTCGCCCCAAATGAAGAGCAAAGCGCTAAGGGCGATATCAAAGATGAAAATTTTGACCCTTCGGCAATGGACAGCAGCGCCAAAGAGTTTTTGGCAAAAGCGATTGGCGATTACAACGTGATGTTTAAAACAAACTTCGGAGTGGATAGTAAAGAGTTCCAAAACTATTATCGCGATTTGGCCAAAAGAGTAAAAAACCAGGAGGTTGACTTGCTCATTGTGGTCGGTATGTTCCTTACCGGTTTTGATGCTCCTGCTTTGAATACACTGTTTGTAGACAAGAATCTGCGTTATCACGGTCTGATGCAGGCGTTTTCACGTACCAATCGCATCTATGACGCAACCAAGACTTTCGGCAATATCGTCACATTCAGGGATTTGGAACAATCTACAATAGATGCGATCACTCTGTTTGGAGACAAGAACACAAGGAACGTAGTGCTTGAAAAGAGCTACAAGGAATATCTTGAAGGATTTAAGGATATTGCCACCGGCGAGGCGAGAAAAGGGTATGTGGAAGTTGTCATGGAGCTGAAAGAAAAATTCCCTGCCCCGGATGAGATAGTGACGGAAGCAGATAAAAAATCCTTTGTTAAGCTGTTCGGAGAATATCTACGGATAGAGAATATTTTACAAAACTACGATGAGTTTACGCAGCTCAAAGCCCTGCAAAAAATAGACAAAGAGGATCGTGCGGCTCTTGAAGCGTTTAAGAATGCCAACTTCTTGACTGATGAAGATATTGCAGCCATGCAGGGCATTGATGTACTGAAAGAGCGAACCGTACAGGATTATCGTTCGATATACAATGATATCCGAGACTGGTTCAGACATGAGAGGAACGGTAAAGCTCCGGAAGATTCAAAAATAGACTGGGATGATGTGGTCTTTGAAATTGATCTGCTTAAATCTCAGGAAATAGATCTCGACTATATTCTCGGACTGATTTTCGAACACAACAGGAAAACGAAGGACAAACCTGCCTTGGTGGATGAGGTGCGCCGTGTTATCAGAGCGAGCATCGGGAACAGGGCAAAAGAGAGCCTCATTGTTGATTTTATCAATGAAACGGATTTGGATCCGATTCGAGATAAGGCTGATATTATTGCCGCTTTCTTTACTTATGCCCAAGAGAAACAGAAAAAGGAAGCTGATGCTCTGATTACGGAAGAGAAACTGAACGAGGAAGCCGCAAAGCGATATATTCAAACATCTTTAAAACGGAAGTACGCCAGCGAGAACGGCGCTGACCTCAATGCTATTCTGCCGAAGATGAGTCCATTAAATCCTCAATATCTGACGAAGAAACAGAGCGTCTTTCAAAAAATCGTCGCTTTCATTGAAAAGTTTAGGGACATCGGAGGTCAAATTTAATACCTGCACACGGGCAAGCTGCCCGATTTTGCCGCCCTCATCCGGCATCATGAGGTATTACTCTTCTAAAAACGGTAAATGCAGCGCAGCCACGGCTGGGGAGTACCGGAATAGTAGGGATACCACCGGTGTCCGGGGTGGTGCATGGTGCGGCCCCATTCATCCTGGCGGCGCGCCTGGGGCGCATAGAAAAGCTGTTTCCACTCCCGGCTGGCGAAGGAAGAAGATTCTGTTTCCGAAGCCGGAGGCGCCAGAACCGCCTGGAGGGCACTGGAAGAACAGCAATAATAGGGAATGTTGAACCGGGGCGCCAGTCCGAACGCCAGCAAAAGCCATATCCAGACGCGGAGACCGGGATGCCGCGTCCAGGAGGAAGCCAGAAAGGCAAGCAGGCAGGCCATGACCGGAACGCTTCCTTTGCAAAGCAGGTCATTGACGTCTCCGTTCACGTAAAAGAAAGGCAGAATCAGGCCGGTTGCCAGAGTACAGATGAAGAGGGGATTTTTGCGGAAATCCCGCCAGCAGAACAGGGCGTACAGCAGGGATGAGGTCGCCATAAGCAGGAAATCCCCCGGACGCGTATAAAAAGGCCGCATGCCCATGTGGGAGGATGGCGCATTTACCGCCCCATAGTAAAGAAGAAAACACACTCCCAGCAGAACGGCGGCTGAAAAGGAGGGGTGGAGCAGGACATCCCGGAGAGGGAGGATGCCTCTCCACTGACGGCGCCACTGGCAGACCGCCAGGGCCAGCCCTCCAAGGGCCGCGAGGGGGGAGTAAAAGGCCGTGGCTGCGAACAGAATAGGCATCCAGTACAGGGGCATGCGCCCCGACGCCAGGAAGATGAAAAAGAGCAGAACAGGAATGGATGCGTTTGCGCTGCACATGATTTGTTCCGCCGTGCCGAAGTAATGCAGACGAAACAGATCCAGCCCCAGCCAGCACTGGAAATTCAGCAGAGAGCCGAATGCCGCCATCAGCAGGGCGAGCAGCAGGGAGCGGCGTCCGGAGAAAACGCAGAGCCACAGCCAGGAAAGGAACAGGCCCCAGGTTCCCCATAGAACGACAAGTACGCGCGCGGCGTCCAGCCCCGCCAGTTTTCCCGCCAGGGCTGGGACCAGCCAGAACCCCGTGTTGTAAATCAGCACGTTCCCGTCCGGAAAGATGACAGGCCACGGGCTGGCGACCAATTCACGCAGACAGGCATTTCTGACGATATGGTCAGGGTGCTGGTTGACCCACTCCCCCCAGCCGGAAAATATCATCAGGGCGGCAAACGCCGCCAGGACGAAAAATGAAGAGCGGGTGAACAGGGGGAAGGAGGGAAGGGAATTCTTTTTCTGCGGTTCCTTGCGTTTTCGGGGCGCCAGTCCCGCCGCCGTCAGGAGCGTGAGAGGGAGAGCAGCGTACCAGTGCATCCACCCGGCCAGGAACACCAGGACAGGCAGCAGAAGCCAGGCGCAGGTGTGCCACTTCAGCGCGGTTGCGTTGAACGCTTGTTCCGGGCACGGGGCATCAGCGGCAGGGGGAGGCATCTCCCCGGAACCTTAATGGGGCCGGTCCGCGGGGGCAAGGAGGAAACTCGCAGACCGAAATGGAAGAGGGCGTTTGTACAGGTATAGTGGCAGGAATGAGCGCGCGCTGTTGCCTCTTTACCGGAAAAACGAGGCAGGTCATGCTGGGCGGCCTATGAATAAAACACAATTTATCAGGGAGCTCCAGCGTGAGCTGGGGAAGGACGTTACTTCCCGGCAGGCGGAACACGCGTTGAACGCGGTGTTGGATACGATTGCGCGGTCGGTCCGGAGGCGGTCTCTGGTGAAATTCCGGGGCTTTGGCACTTTCCGCGTCAAGCGCCGCCGCGCCCGCATCGTACGCCATCCGGAAAACGGCGGCAGGCTGCTGGTGCATGAATCGAAAACCATGAAATTCCGCCCCTCTTCCCTTCTGTGGAAGGAGTAGGGAAGCCGTTCGGCAGCTCCTGTCATTTTGCCATTGACTTCCCCGTCCGCGGAGGCCCTTAATGTGGATAAGGCAGGAGCGTTTTTGCCTGCCTGCATAAGTAACTGGCCCTTTCCGCGTTTGCCGATTATGATTCCGGATTCCGTTCATTTGCTGACCCGTTCCTCTCAGATGACCCTGTACAAAGATGAACAGGGCCGTGTGCGCCGCGCTTATTACGGCCCGAGGCTGCATCAGCCGGAGGATGCCCTGGAAAACGCCGCGGATGCTCCTCTCCTGTATTCCTCCCTGGCGGATTCCGTAACAGGGCTTCCCAATGCGTCCGGCGAGTACTGCATTTGCGTAACCCAGGCGGACGGGGCCCTTTCCCTGAGCCTGGAATGCCGGGGTTGGGAAGTGCTGGAACTGGATGACGACCGGGAAGAAGCCGTCTTTTACGGGGAGGACCCTTCCTACCCTGTGCGGGTGGAAGTTCACGTGCGCTCCCACAGGGAATCGGACACCTTTTTGCAGTGGGCGGTTGTTCGGAACGAAGGGAAAGAAGGCATCCGCCTGCACCGCGCTGCGTCCGCACAACTGGGTTTGCGCGCAGAACGGTACTTCGTCACCAGCTTCCGCGGCACCTGGGGCGGCGAGTCCCTGATGAGTGAGGAAGAAGTGGCCCGGGGGCATGAACTTGCCCTGGTATCCGGAACCGGCACCCGCACCGCCCAGGAGGGAAGCCCCGGATTCATCATCTCTCTGGACGGTCCGGCGCGGGAGGATTCCGGGGAGGTTGTTCTGGGGGCGCTGGCATGGTCCGGCAATTACCGGATATGGTTCCGGCACAGCCCGTATCATTACCTTTTTGCCGGAGCGGGACTGGATACGGCTCCCGCGCCCTATCTGCTGGACGGCGGCGGCGTGTTTGAAACGCCGCCCCTCATTCTGACGCACAGTAAAAACGGCAAGGGAGAGGCCTCCCGGCGCATCCACCGCTGGGCGCGCCGCTACGGCCTGCGCGGCGGAGGAACAGAGAGGCCAACCTTGCTGAATTCCTGGGAGGGGGTGTATTTTACCTTTACGGAAAAAGTGCTGCACGGCATGATGAAACGTGCGGCGGACTTGGGGATAGAGCTTTTCGTGCTGGATGACGGCTGGTTCGGCAACCGGTTTCCCCGCAATGACGCCCGCGCGGGATTGGGGGACTGGCAGGTGAACCGCGCTAAATTGCCCCATGGGCTGGAAGGCCTTATCCGCCATGCGGAAGAACTGGGGATACGCTTCGGCATCTGGGTGGAGCCGGAAATGGTGAACCCTCATTCGGAGCTTTATCAGGACCATCCGGAGTGGGTCATCGGTCTCCCGCATCGGGAAAACAGGCAGGAACGCAGCCAGTATTTGCTGGACCTGAGCAATCCTCATGTATGCAGGTACATTCTTGACGCCATGCGGAAGCTGCTTGGAGAACATCCGGGCATTTCCTACGTCAAATGGGATTGCAACCGCAAAATTTCCGACCCCGGCTCTCCCTGGCTGGACGCCTGCCGCCAGGGGAATCTGCCCATTGACTATGTGCGGGGCTATGAACACGTTCTTGATACGCTGGCATCGGAATTCCCGGATGTGACATTCCAGGCCTGTTCTTCCGGCGGAGGCCGCGCCGACTATGGAACCATGCGGAGGCATCATGAATTCTGGACGTCCGACAACACGGACTCTTATGAACGCGTGTTCATGCAATGGGGCATAGGCCACCTGTTCCCGGCTATTTCCATGGCCGCCCATGTGACAGCCTCCCCCAACCATCAGACGGGCCGCTCCGCTCCGCTCAAATTCCGGTTTGACGTGGCTATGTCCGGACGGCTTGGCTTTGAACTTCAGCCATGCGACATGACGGAGGAGGATATGGCCTTTTCCAAACGTGCTTTGACGGAATACAAGCGCATCCGCCCCGTAGTCCAGTTCGGTGACTTGTACCGGCTTTCCTCCCCGTATGAAAGCCGGGTGGCCTCCCTGATGTATGTATGCGGAAAACGGGCTGTCGTTTTCGCCTGGCTGATGGATAAATGGCGGGCGGATTCCCCTCCGCCCCTGCGCCTGAAAGGCCTGAATCCTGCCGCCAGGTACCTGGTGCGGGAAATCAACATGAATGAAGACGGCTCTCTCACGAACGTTCACGAACAGGTGCTGGGCGGCGATTTCCTGATGGACGCCGGCATCCGCATCCGCTGGAAAAAGGCCTTCCAGTCCGTCTGCCTGGAGGTGGCGGAAACAAACCCTGATGCTCCGGCTTCATCATGAAATCGGCGTTTGGCGTGGGAGCCATAGCCGCCTTACTGATATGATGAGTTAGGAGTTCTCTTAGAGGTGAGGGTATACAGCCAATGCGGCAGAAGACAGGCGCATTCCAATGCCGGTTTGCCGATGTTCTTCTCTTTTTCTACAGGAAAAGGTGATCATTCAATCTTGATGAGGCCCTCCCTGATGAGCCGGGCCGCTTCCCGTTCTATTTCCTTTTGATGTTTTTTCATGTAGGCCTGGTACGCTTCCTCAATATCGAAACGGATGGTCAGGACCCATTCCTCATCTTCGTTTTGTAAATCAAACTCCGAATAGTGACGGCTGTCAAAATAATCCTGCTCTTGCCCCTCTATGACGATTTTGTAATCCGGATAATGTTTTTTTATATATTCCCGCTGTTTTTCCAGGAGCTTGTCCAAATCCTTCTCATTAAACACAGCAGGGTTGGTGATGACAGGGATATCTTTTTCTTCTTCCTGCTGCTGTGCGTCCGGCTGCCGGGGCTGTTCTTCCCGCGCTGCCGCGAGACTTCCTGTTTTCAGCATGAGGAAAAACAGAACAATGCCCGTGGTTGCGATGAATTTCAGAGGATGATTCATATGGAATTCTGTTATGGCTTTTTCCCTGGGAAAACAAAAAAGGTCGTGAACGTTCCAATGCTGGTTCGTGTTTCCTCTTCGTTACAGGAAAAGGCCGATCATTCAATCTTGATGAGGCCCTCCCTGATGAGCCGGGCTGCTTCCCGTTCTATTTCCTTTTGATGTTTTTTCATGTAGGCCTGGTACGCTTCCTCAATATCGAAACGGATGGTCAGGACCCATTCCTCATCTTCATTTTCCAAATTAAAAAATGAATATCGATGACCATCCATGACATCATGTTCCTCGCCCTTCCCTCTGATGCGGTAATCGGGATAATGCTTCTCTACATATTCTCGCTGCTTTTCCAGAAGTTTGTCTAGGTCTTTTTCGTTAAAAACAACAGGATTTGTAATAACAGGGATATTCATCTCCTCGGTTTGAACGTCAGAGGGAGCTTCTTGTTGTTGCTCGCTGGATTGGACGGTTTTTTCTTGTGCTATAGTTAGACTAGCTATTCCTTGGATGCAGAAGAGCACAATGACGAGTATACTTGATATGTATTTCATTGTTTTATTTTCTATTGATTTATTGATGATTTTTACAATCTTCCTTTAATTGTTTTTCTAATTGTCTTTCAATTTGTCGTTTCCCTTCATTAATAACACTAGGAATATCTTTTGACTGGTGGAAGTCCACTCCGTTCCGCATGATATTATTCTTTTGGGAGATTTGCCATGATCCAATTAGTTTCTTTTGATGAGTGAATCGGTAGAGGTAAATGATATGCACATTCCGGAATGCCTTATCAGTTTTCATGGCTTCAGATAGCTTGAGTATTCCGCTAGCATTTCCGATAGCGTCATAGATTACTTTTTCTAATGCTTTTGCTGCAATTCCATCCAATGTCTTTCCCAGTATCTCCAATGTTGCTGTCGAGGCTCCATTGGGGGTTATGTAAGGAAAATATTTTACCTCATAGTCACAGTCTTTCGCTTGGACGGGCAGAGAGGTGAACGAGCAAATGGCTACTGCTATAACGTATGTGAGGAGTCTTACTATTGATTTCTTTCTCATGTCAATTTTTTTTCAGGGTGTTGGAGTTCATTTCGTCGGTCTTTTTCGTCAGAATGAAATTCTTTTTAATAAATTCTTTTCCCTCTCTGTTTAACTTCCCATCCCCCCAGATGCTTAACAGGGTTTGATAGGTTTCCACATAGTATTTTTGCGTCTTATCCCTTTCCGTCAGCGCTTCAATGGCTCTTTGCATCACTTTGACCGAATATTTCTTCATCTTAGGTGTCCATACGGCGTGTTTTCCCTTTTGGGTCCATAGGGACAGATGTTTTCCGGTAAAGCCCGGCTTGTATTCGGCGACGCCTTTGATTTCAGGACAATCCCCCACTAATCTGTTCCAGACCAGGCGGGTAAAAAGTTCTTCCGCATGGGGCGTGCAGTCGGGGTTGAGCGCGCAGGCATAGAGTTCATAGGGATTCACCCTGTTTTCCCTGATATTCAGCGCGCTTTTCGCCGCGTGCCAAATGAGATTGTGCTCATTGGGCATCGCTTGAGCCAGTTCCCTGAGTAAGGCGAGTTTTCTCCGGTCGCTGGCGTTTTTGGCCTTGATATCCAGATAACGCTGCCACGCAGGATAATTGAAGGGATTGAATTGACGCGCTTCCCGCAAGAGCAACTCCACATGTTCCTGTTTTTGTGTGCAGAAGGACAGATAATACGTTAAAGCCGATTCTTCCGCATGAGGATGATGAATGAATGAATCGTAAGCCGTCACCAGTTGAACAGGGCCTTTCCAGGGAATCTGAGCGCTGCCGCTGGCCCAATTCCAGCCGCCGAGATTGTTGCCGATTTGCCAGTGGCCATTGGGGTGTTTCCATACGAAGGCGCAGTGCCCCGGCTGTCCAATCGGGTAAGCGGGAACTCCTTTGGAACGCAGGAATCCAGCCGCGCCTTTGGAGACGGCGCCGCATACTCCTCCGTATTCCGTGTAAAGTTTCAGCGTGATGGGCTTGTGGTCATAAAAAGCGCTTCCGGCATGGACGCTGACGCCTTTGTCATTCTTTTTACGGTAGGGAATGAATCCGGGAAATCTGCTTCCGGCTTTCTCCGGCCTGATTTTTTTCCCTGCGATAAATTGCTGTGCCCATGCCAGATCTTCAAGACCTTCTTTTCCCCGGAATACGATGGCCCATTCCCAGGGTTGCAAGGTTTCTGCCTGTGGATAGCATTTGGCGTGGTGATGAGAATCCCGGTAGAAGTTAAATTTGGCGATGCATTCTTCAGGAGAAAAGATGTTTGCGACAAGGCCGGCTCCCAATGCCATGCTGAGTTCAACGGGATTGAAATTCTGATCGCTGGTATTCCAGATTTGGTAAAAAACGGAAAGAGTACTTTTGCCGGCTGGACCAGATTGGGCGAGCATGTTGAATACTTCCGGGTGGTTGGAAAGCCATTTCCTGAAGACCTGATCCTTGAGTTCCTCCTGAGTGAAAGGTTTCCCTCCTTCGGCAGTATTGAAAAACTGGTGCAGGCAGCACAATGCCGCCACTTGAGGGGATTGAATCAGTTTTCGTATTTTGTCGGAGGTAAGCGGGCCGGAATCAAGCCGGCTGCGCAGGACTTCCCGGATTTTACCGGCAATGAAGGAGGACCGCCCTGAAGAAAGCAGTGTTTGTATGTCTGCTTCAGATGGAGCCAGCGTGCCAAAGCTCTCTATAGACATGAGCATGCTGAAGAGGAAAAGCCAGAAGATGTTTTTCATAAGGTATGAAAGACAGACTTAAATGCATGGCAACACAACTTGAAAAAATTTCAATAAAATATGATTTTTTTGAATATGAAAAATACATTTCATATTTCGCTTTTATATCAAAATGATATTGACGGCAAAAGGATTTTTTCAAATGGAAAATTGGGGTCATTGGCTCTGAGAGACATTGGATTTTCGGAGCCGAATCCGGGATGATTTTTGTGTCTATCCCTCCCGCAAGATGATGAAAACGGGGTTCCATTCGGAAAAAGAATGGAACCCCGTGCTGAAGCGGTAAAACAGAGATAATAGTTTTCAGGTCAGATGATCTCTGCCATTGTCAAATTCCCACCACGCCGCCGATGGTCTGGATGATGACCTTGGCGACGATGGTCATCAGGATAAGGGCTACGGGATAGGCGGTGGCGTAGCTGACCACGGGGGCCTGGGAGTCCGTCTTGCTGGCGATGGCTCCCAGGGCCGGGGTGGAGGTCATGCCGCCGCAGATGCCGCCCAGGCATTCCAGAATGTTCATCTTGAAGACTTTCATGCCCACGAAGTAACCGGCGAACATGCCGGAGCAGGTGACGATGACGCCCATGATGAAGACGGCCGCGCCGTGGGTGGCTACCGTATCCACCAGGTCCGCTCCACCCTTGATGCCGGCGTCAGCCAGGAAGAAAACCAGCCCCAGATCCTGCAAAAGAAGGCGGGTGGGGCGTGGGATATAGCCGACGATGGGGCCCAGCCGTCCGAAGTGGCCGAGCAGCAGGGCGACGATGAGGGGGCCTCCCGCAATACCCAGGGAGATTCCCGCGCCGTTGCCGAGGCTGAAGTTGACCAGGCCAAGAATGATGCCCAGGGAGAGGCCGAAGCCCAGGGAAAGCAGGTCCGTCTGGTTCATGTCCTGGCTGCGGTGGCCGATTTTGTCCCCGTATTTGGTAAGGTTTTCCGGGGTCCCCACCACGGTCAGCACGTCGTTGCGTTCCAGCGTGGTTTCCCCCGTGGGGACGAAGGTGAAGCCCAGGCGGGAAATGCGGGAGATAATGACGCCGTCCGTACGCAGGGTTTTCAGGTCGCGGAGCTTGTGCCCGGCATAGTTCTTGTTTGTCAGAATCAGTTTGCGGCGCTCCTTCTGGGAGTCCATGGGGTAGGGATTGTCGCATACTTCCCCCAGAAAGGCGATGTCGTGGGGCATGGTGTCGCTGTTGCCTACGATGAGGACTTCCGTTCCTTCCCGGAACGTGTCTTCCGGAGTCAGGGGCATCAGCCTGTCGTTGCGAACCACGCGGGTGACCATGCAGTGCAGGCCGTCCAGCAGCTTGCAGTCCGCAATGTTCTGGCCTATCAGGTTGGGCTGTGTGACGCGGACAAGGCGGGAAATGATGCTGACCTCCTGCCTGGAATGCATGGCTTTGGCCTCTTTGTTGAGGTCAAAGCGCAGCAGGCGCGGCAGAAGCTGGACGAAAAGGACCACGCCCACCACGCCGAACGGATAGGCGATACCGTAACCGATGCTAACGCCGCTTCCGGAGGCTCCCGGCAGGCTTTCCGTGGCGGCCGCCAGCGCCGGAGTGCTGGTGCATGCGCCGGCAAAGATGCCGGAAGAGATTCCCGCGGGAACTTTGAACCAGATGCCGAAAAGGCAAGTGAATAAAGCTGACACTCCTACAATCACCGCAGACATGATGGCCAGTTTGCTGCCCTGCTTGGCGATGGCGGAAAAGAAGCGGTTGCCCGCGCTGAGGCCCACGCAGTACACAAAGAGCGCCAGGCCCAGCTGCCCTACGCCGTCGGGAATGGCCAGGCGGTAGTGGCCGGCGGCCAGAGCCACGAAAAGAACGCCGGAAAGGCCCAGGTTCAGTCCGTATATTTTAATGCTGCCGAGAGCGATGCCGAAAAAGATGATTCCAAAGAGAACCAGGGTGTTATGATGGAGCAGGATATCAAACATAAAGACGGTTAGCGGTTTTGTTTCCTTCCTTGACGAAGGGCGGGGGAATGCCCGTCACGGATGAGAGTGCGTGCGTTGAAAAAGTAGAGGGTGCGGCGTATGCCTTCCGGCCCCGTCAGTTTCTCCGCAGGTAATCCAGCAGAGTGCCCTGGTCCAGGCAGGACATATAGGGCATATGGTCGATGCCCTTGTCCATGATGAACCTGGTCAGCAGTTTGCGGGCGGTCGCAAGGAGAACGGCGGGATCCCAGGGCTTTTCCAGATAGTTGTCAATGTGTGCGTCATTGACGGCCTGGATGGTGTCCGCGTGGGTGGCCTGGCCGGTCAGCAGGATTTTGCGTGTTCCGGCAAAACGGTCGTCTTTGGCGATGCCTCCAAGCAACTCTACTCCTGAACCTCCCGGCATGACGTGGTCGGAAATAATCAGTCCCGTCAGTTCTCCGTCCTGGTCGAATTCTTCCAATAGCTCGCGGCATTCGGATGCGGATTCCACCCCTTCCAGGCGGAAGCAGGAATTCAGCGGACGAAGGTCACGCAAAACGCTGTCCAGGACTTCCGGCTGGTCGTCCACGCAAATGATGTTAATTTTTTCCATGATTGTTGATGGTTGGTATGACTATCGTAAAAACGGTATGGCCCGGAACGCTCTCCAGGCGGATGCGGCCGCCGTAGCTGTCCACAATGCGCCGGACGATGGTGAGCCCCAGCCCCAGGCCGAAGGAAAGACCTTTCTTTTTGGTAGTGAAGTTGGGACGGAAAATTTTTTCATGCAGGTCCTTTGGGACGCCGGGGCCGTTGTCTGTGACGGAGACCAGAATTTCACGGGTGGTATGGGATGTCTGGTCCTTGCTGCTGATTTTTTCCACCCGGCATTCTACGTGGATGGAAGGGTTGGTGGTATTTTCTATTTTCAGCGCGTCGCAGGCGTTCTGAAGCAGGTTGATCCAAATTTGAACGAGCTCCGTCATATCTGCGAAGATGCCGGGCACGGAGTCTCTGGGAGGCAGGACCATTTCAAAATCAACGCCGCGCAGACTGGACTTGACCAGAGCAACAGCTTCCGTAAGGGAATCCGTCACGTTTACTCCTTCTTCCCGTCTGGTGTTGCCTCCCCCCAGCAGGCGAACGGAACGGACAATGGCTGTAGCGTGCCTGACAGCCAGTTTCATATCGTGCAGGTCGTGTCCCAATTCCCAATAAGGGAGATTTTGTTCCAGCTGGCTGAGGAATGGCTTGTTCAGCAGCTCCGGCTGATTCTGTATATCCGGAATCAGGGCCAGGGCCTTGGCCACGTCCTGGGAAAGCCCGTAATTTTTTTCAAACTGGCGCGCCAGTCTGCGCTGTTCGGAAGTGGATGCGGTGGAAGCCCCTTCCAACCCTTTGTTGTACAGGGTGTAGCGGAAGGCGTTTTCCTGGCGGAACATGTTGTCCAGGGTTTCCAGAACAAAGTCTGTTTTACGGGACAGGACTCCCAGGGAATTGTTGAGTTCATGAGCTATTCCGGCGGATAATTGCCCCAGGGTGGCGGCCATTTCAGAACGGTGGAGCATCCGCAGCGCTTCTTCCTTTTCCGCAGTGCGGTCAAAGACGCGGGTATTGCGCGCCGCCAGTTCATGGACAATGGCGGGAACAAACTGTTCCAGGAGCGTGCCGTAGTGTTCCACGTCCACGGCAGGGGTGGCGGTGTCGATATAGGCCAGTTCCAAATCAGTTTCCGCAATGAGATCGGAGGAGCTGCGGAACCATCCGGAAAAGAAACTCTGCACTCCCAAATAGTCTCCGGGACCGGCCCGGAACGCCTTGTAGATTTTGTGGGAAGTGGAAGCTGTTTCCGGGTCTTCTTTAACGACGTGGCGGTAGGAAACCACGCTGCCGGATAAAATCAGGTAAAGCCTTTTGTTCTGTTCCCCCTGGCGGACGACGCTGTTTCCCCTGCTGATGGCAATAATTCGGTCCGGATCGGAGAAGTACGCCAGATTGATGCGTTTTAGTTTTTTCTGGAATTCTTCCTGTTCAATGATCATAGGGCGCTTTTCCCGTTGATGTTGGCCATGCCGGGACAACATGTCCCGGCATGGAACATTACCTTACTTAAAAAGCATGGCATTGGGCAAGAATCATCATCATGACGTAGGTCAAAATCATGCCCAGGATACCCAGAATGACGCCGGAAATGGCCATTCCCTTGGAGCTGACCAAGCCGGTGGCATAGGCCAGGGCGTTGGGGGGGGTGCTGATGGGAAGGCTCATACCCAGGGAGGAGGCGAAGGCCACGGATACCAGCAGGGCGGTAACGCCGCCCATGGGAGCCAGGTTGTCACCCATGTTGACGCCGACAACGGCAATAATCGGAATGAGCAGGGAGGCCGTAGCCGTATGGCTCATGAAGGTGGCCATGAACAGGCAGATGATTCCCGTACCCACCATGAGTGGGAAGGGGGACCATTCGGCAAAGGGAATGGAGCCGATCAGGTTTTTTGCCAGTCCGGTGTCTTGCAGGGCCAGCCCCAGGGCAAAGCCGCCGGCTACCAGCCAGAGCACGTCCCAGCCCATTTTCTTCAAGTCTTCCTTGGTGATGGTTTCCGTAATGGCAAAGACGGCAATGGGAATCATGGCGATGGTATTGGAGTCCAGCCCGTGTACTCCCTTGCCCGTTACCCACAGCAGGACGGTAACGGCAAAGGTGACGTAAACGATAATGGCCTTGGGGGTTCTCAGGAATTTCCCTCCCACCTGCAGTTCCAGTTTCTTTTGGGAGATGGGGAACAGCCACAGCAGGAGAAGCCATGCAATCAGAATCATGACGATGACGAAAGGAATGCCGAACATGAGCCATTTGCCGAAGGAGACGTCCAGCCCCATACCCTGCAGCGCCTTCAGCGCGATTGCGTTGGGGGGCGTGCCGATAGGCGTTCCAATGCCGCCGAGGTTGGCGGCGATGGGGATGGCCAGGGCAAAGGCGGCGCGGCCTTTGTCTTCCGGAGTGAACAGGGCCAGCACCGGCGTCAGGATGGCGAGCATCATGGCGGCCGTAGCCGTGTTGCTCATAAACATGGAGAAAAGAGCCGTTACGGACATCAGCCCCAGAAGTACGAATTTGGGATTGGTGCCGAAGGGTTTTAAAAGTACTTTGGCCAGGTTCATGTCCAGCCTGTATTTGGTTGCGGCCGCAGCCAGGAAAAAGCCGCCCAGGAAAAGCATGATGATGGGATCCGCGAAGGTGGCCATCGTGGATTTTTGCTGCATGGTGTTGACAAATTGCAGCCCCTGGATGCGCGCGGTTATTTCCTTGCTGTACAGGCGCCCGGCCGCGGTCTTGAGCTGGGCGGCTATGGATTCCTGCCCGGCGGCTTCTTCCGTTTTTCCTTCACGGGACAGTTCCTGTGCGTTCAGATCTATTTTTTCATAAGCGTCCATGAGCTGGAACCCCAGGGTCATCCTCACTTCTTCCGCGTCCAGCTTGGTTTTCTTATTTAACCGGTTTTCGACATTTTCCTTCAATTTGCCGACTACCTCCGGATTGATCCCTTTGCCTATGGCGTCATCCAGAATGGAGGATACCGTCGCCTTGTCATAGCGCTCCGGCATCAAGAATGAGAGAGAGCCGTTGGAGACGCACAGCAGGGACAGGGTAATGACCATCACGGAGGTGGTCCAGATAGGGATGGGTTCCAAAATCCAGAAGAGCGCCGCCATGACGAACATGGCGATGACGCGGATTTCAATAGGGCTTAATTGGATTCCCCATGAAGCGAAAGGCAGGAAGAAGACGACTCCTGCGGCGGCCAGGCTGATAGCTGCCTTGAGCAGCTTGTTTTGGGTTTCACTCATGAATAATAGCTGGTAATATGGTTGGCGGGCGGAAGGGTACTTCCCGATTTTACAAATAGAAACTTTTATTTAAAAAAATTATGTCAGAGGGGACGGCTGCCGTTTCCCGGAGCTGGAGCCGGGAGCTTTCTCCGTGATGGGAAAATTGCGCAACCCTATGGGGATATGCGTGTTTAGCAGAGATAAGTCAATCATCCGTTCGGGGGCGCCGATTTGGCCGAGTGTTTCCTCTGTATTAAAAAAATTTTGAAGGTAGTAGGTTCCTCTATAGCCGCGCGATGTCAAATCCCCGCTGATCTGGTTGATTTCCTTTTCGCCGAGAAGGTCGGAGTGGATTGTCGTCCGAACCTCAAACGGGAAATTTTTGTTGATCAGATAATCCAGTGTTTGAGTAAAGAAGGGAAATAAGTCCGGACGCCCGGTAATGGAGCCGAACAATTTTTCCGGCGCTTTGTAATCCAGTGCAATGTAGTCGCAAAGCCCTTCCTCCACCAGCGTTTTCACCACGCCGGGCCGGGTGCCGTTGGTGTCTATTTTGACTGCGAAACCAAGCTGCCGTATATTGCGGCAGATAGGGATAAGGTCGGGACACAGCGTGCACTCGCCGCCGGACAGGACCACCCCGTCCAGAAATCCCACCCGATCTCTGAGAAAATCAAGATAGTCCGTCCGGTCTCCAGCGGGAGAATCCGTGCCCCTGACCAGGGAGACGTTGTAACAGTACTGACAAAACAAATTACAGCCTCTCAGCCAGAAGATGCAGGCCACCTTATTTGGAAAATCCAGCAAGGTGAGCGGCGTGATGTCTGCTATGCCCCGACCCGTTCCCATCGACTTCGCATATGTTGTTGGGAGAATTATCGCGGCTGTTCCGTTTGGACGGAGCAGGAACAGGGGCGGCCCGGTTCCACGAAGTGGACGCGATCATGGAACTCGCCCTGTTTACCGGCGTTGAAAGTTTCCACAGGGCGGTGATAGCCCATGACGCGCGTGTAAACGGTGCAGCGGGTCCGGTCCTGTGCGTACTTGCTTAATATTTCCTGTTTGGTCATTGTCGTATTAATGGTTGGGTTTTGAAGTCGGGCGTCTATAGGAAAAACGATTTTCATTCATGCCTGTGGATGTGGAGCAGCTCCTCATCGCAGAAGGGGCAGTATTCATGTTCCCCGCGCAGATAGCCGTGCTTTTCGCAGACGGAGAAGAGCGGGGTGACGGTGAGGTACGGCATGCGGAAGCGGGTCAGCACTTTGCGGACAATGTCCCGGCACGCTTCCGGGGAGCTGATGGCTTCGTTCATGTACATGTGGAAGACGGTTCCTCCCGTATAGCAGCATTGAAGTTCGTCCTGAAGCTGGAGCGCCCGGAACAGGTCGCTCGTGTGGTCCACGGGAAGCTGGGAGCTGTTCGTGTAATAACGCTGCCCCACAGGGCCGGCCTGGATGATGTCAGGATAGCGTTTCTGGTCTTCGCGGGCGAAACGGTGCGTGGTGCCTTCCGCGGGCGTGGCTTCCAGGTTGTACAGATTGCCGGTTTCCTCCTGATATTCCTGCATGCGTAAGCGGATGAATTCCAAAATCTCTTCAGCAAAGGCCCTGCCTTCTTCAGAGGTGATGTCCATTGTGTCGTTGGAGAAATTGCGCAGCAGCTCGTTCATCCCGTTGACGCCAATGGTGGAGAAATGGTTGCGGAAGGTGGGCAGGTAGCGTTTGGTGTAGGGGTACAGGCCGCGGTCATACATTTCCTGAACGAAGGCCCTTTTCTTTTCCAGGCAGGATTTGGCCAGATCCAGCAGTTCTCCCAGCCTGGCGAATAGGGCCTCCCGGTTTTGCTTGAACAGGTAGCCCAGCCGGGCCAGGTTGATGGTCACTACGCCGATGGAGCCGGTCATTTCCGCGGAGCCGAAAAGGCCGCCGCCGCGTTTGAGCAGTTCCCGCAGGTCCAGCTGGAGACGGCAGCACATGGAACGCACGGCATCCGGCTTGTAGGCCCGTTCGTCAGGCACGCGTTCCCCGTGTTCATTGACGGTGTACTGGCTGCCGATGAAGTTCTGGAAGTAAGAGGAACCGATTTTGGCGGCGTTTTCAAACAGGAGAGGCACGTTTTCCCCTTCCCAGTCAAAGTCTTCCGTGATGTTGACGGTGGGGATGGGGAAGGTAAAGGGCTGTCCGGTGCTGTCCCCTTCCGTGAGAACTTCGTAAAAGGCCTTGTTGATCAGGTTCATTTCCTTCTGGAAATGCTTGTAGGTCAGCTCCGTCAGCTTGTTGGCTCCGCGTTCCCTCGCCAGGGCGAGCAGGTTCGCGTCTTCTATTCCTTCAAAGAGGTGTTCCCCTCCGCTGAAGGGGGCCTGATCCCGCAGGTCGCGCGGCACAGTCCAGTCGATTGTGACATTGGTAAAGGGAGACTGTCCCCAGCGTGAGGGTACGTTCAGGTTGTAGACGAAACTGCGGATGTCTTTCTTGATGCGGGGGAAGTCCGTCTGGTCTTTGAAAACGTAGGGAGCCAGGAAGGTGTCAAAGGAGCTGAAGGCCTGGGCGCCGGCCCATTCGCTTTGCAGAATGCCCAGAAAGTTCGCCATTTGGCCCAGGGCTTCCCGGAAGTGGCGGGGCGGCCTGCTGTTCACGCGGCTGCGCACGCCGTTGAATCCTTCATTGAGCAGGTTGCGTAGGCTCCATCCGGCGCAATATCCGGTCAGGCAATCCAGGTCATGGATGTGGTAATCCCCTTCCCGGTGCGCGGCTCCTTCCCGTGCGGAGTAAACCTGGTCCAGCCAATAGTTGGCGATTACCTTGCCCGCCGTGTTGTTGATGAGCCCCGCATTGGAATACGTGGTATTGGAGTTGGCGGCAATGCGCCAGTCGCTCTGGCCGATATATTCCTCTACCGTCTGCTTGCAGTCCACGTAGGTATTGCCGGAATAAAGGCCGCCAAGCTGTTCGCGCTGCATCTTGTGCAGGAAACGGTAGGTGATGAAGGCCTTGGCCGTGTCAAAATATCCGGAGCGGAACAGGGCGCGTTCAATCATGTCCTGAATCTCTTCCACATGCGCGCTGTCCTGATGGCTCAGCTTGGCTTCCACCTCTTCATAGATGGAACGGTTGTAGGCGGTCCCGGAACTGTGGAAGGCTTTTCTAATGGCCTCTTCAATCTTATAGCCCTGGTATTGTTCCTTTTTCCCGGAACGTTTGATGATGCTTGTTGCCATGGTGGGTTTCTCGCTTGGAAAGGGTGGTGACCGCTCATCCGCGAGCCTGGGCAAAAGCCTGGAAAAACCATAGGCAGGGGCCGACCGCATGTGCGCATTCCCGGAAAGGGAGGGCATGCCGAAGACCTGTGCGTATGTTCATCCTGTCCGCGGGATGGGAATACGGCAGCATCAGGTCGTCTTCTGGCTTCCGGTGCGACATGTGATGGGGACTTCCCGGCTGCCTGGGCAGCCAGTGTCCGGTCCATCGTCTACCGGTTACAGCGGCGCGTCCGCGACGGATTTTCACCGTCTTCCGTTACCTGCGCTGGAACGCAATGAATCACAGAAAGAGACCTCCCGCAAGAAAAATGTATAAATAATGTGTTAAATAATTATTCATATGCTATATATGGTATATGACGGTAGAAAAATGATTGATAACACAGCTTTCTTTTCCGTCATGGCACCATATATGCCCTTGCGTTCCTTTCCCGGTCTGGAGGAGCGCGGAAAAAGAAAAATTCTTGTTACAAGAAAATTCCAGCCTTCTTTTCCCGTATGATATGACATGCGTTTCTTTGCCTTTTCAAAAAATGGATGGAAGAAATACTTTCTATTGCCGGTCCTTTCCATGCTTTCCGCAGGAACTTCCGTTTCCGGGGCTTCCGCAGACTGGAATGAAAAGACCATCCGGGACAATCTTCAGCTGGTGGCGGAATGGCAGGCGAAGCATCCCAAAAAACGTTCGCCGCTGCATTGGACTTACGGTGCCTTTTATTCCGGCCTGGTGCAATATGGCCTGTCCGTTCCGGAAGGGCCGGGGCTGCCGTTGCTGAGAAAAGCGGGAGAAGAGCAGGAATGGAAGACCCTGAACCGG
>OAVO01000352.1_pt1 | contig 32982 bp, 16 predicted proteins | sample 1501411 | NCBI WGS metagenome assembly OAVO01 (sample SAMEA2580081, study PRJEB22360) | human gut metagenome | biome: human gut; feature: human-associated habitat; material: faeces | place: Denmark | collected 2008/2010 | reverse complement strand
AAAGCAAAAGAATCATGAGTAAACAAGAAGTTATTCTCTGCGAAAGCTTGGAAACGAGCCTCGGTCGTGCCATTGAGCTATGTCCGCATGACAAATTATTCGTCCTCACAGACGAGCATACCCAGCGTCTTTGTCTCCCTTCTCTAAAGGAATCGGATCTGTTAAAAGATGCTGTAGAAATCTGTATCGGAGCAGAAGATGTGCATAAAACTCTGGAAACACTCGCTTCCGTCTGGATGGCATTAAGTACTCAAGGGGCTACCCGCCACTCTTTACTTATCAATCTTGGAGGAGGGATGGTGACAGATCTCGGAGGTTTTGCCGCAGCTACATTCAAACGGGGCATTTCCTATATCAATATACCAACCACTCTGCTCGCTATGGTGGACGCATCAGTGGGGGGTAAAACAGGAATCAACTTCAACGGACTGAAAAATGAAATCGGTGCTTTCGCTCCGGCAAACAGTGTATTGATTGAAACTGAATTCCTACGCACATTGGACACACACAATTTCTTCTCCGGATATGCTGAAATGTTGAAGCACGGTTTGATTAGCAATACGGCACATTGGGCAGAATTGCTCAATTTCGATTCCTCTAGTATTGATTATGCAGCTCTCAAACAATTGGTAGGTCAATCGGTACAAGTGAAAGAAGATATTGTAGAACAGGATCCCTTCGAACATGGAATCCGCAAAGCATTAAATCTGGGACACACCGTAGGACATGCGTTCGAAAGTATGGCACTGGCAGAAAACCGTCCTGTATTACATGGATATGCAGTAGCTTGGGGAATTGTGTGCGAACTGTATCTTTCTCATCTCAAAGTAGGTTTCCCGAAAGAGAAAATGCGGCAAACGATCCAGTTTATCAAGGATAATTATGGTGTATTTACTTTCGACTGCAAGAAATATGACCAACTGTATGCATTTATGACGCATGATAAAAAGAATACTTCAGGTACTATCAATTTCACCTTACTAAAAGATATTGGAGACATTTGCATCAATCAGACTGCCGATAAGGACACTATCTTCGAAATGCTCGACTTCTATCGCGAATGTATGGGAATTTAATCCATCCTACATCAGATATACCACATAGTAAAAGGGAATGAAATAGACTTCATTCCCTTTCTCTTCCCAATCCCTATAGATATTATTGCCTATTGTGAGGCAATTGTCCGCACTATTGTTCTAAGTTACTCATTCGATATTGTGAAAGCGACATTCCTGTATGCTTTCTAAAAAAACGTCCAAGCGACGATTGATTCGCAAAGTTCGTTTTAATCGCTATTTCCTGAATGTTCAGGCTTGTGTTTTTCAACAAAGCCTTGATTTCTAATATGATGTATTCAACAATCCAGTCTTTAGCAGACTTCCCGCTTGTCTCCTTAATTACCATAGTCAGGTATTTGGAAGTAATACACAGTTTATCCGCATAAAAAGCCACATCCTTATTCTCCTTAAAATGCTTCATGATAAGCCCAAAGAATTTATTAGCCAACTCTTCTTTACGGGTATCCCTGCGGGCAGTCATCAAGGTCGATTCCTTTTGATAAGCATTGAACAGTTCCAGATACAGATACCTCAACAAATGAATAATCAGCTCACGCCTATATATATCTTGAGAGGTAACTTTATCTTTTATCATACCCAGATAATTATACATCCGGGGAATATCGCGTTCCGTCTGCGGATACCAGTAATGAGTCCGCATATAGAAAAAGAAATGCGGAGAAAATCTGGGCACACCACTTAACGCATCACTAAACAGTGAAGTAGATATAACCATCGTAACGGTCGAGAAATCTTCACTTGGCTCACTAAATGAGACAAATTGTCCGGGTAATAATATAATCAATTCCTCCGGTTGTATCCAATGTACATCTTCATGCACTGTAATTTTGGCCTTTCCACCTAAACAATATATAATCAAAGCTGATTGATTATTAGAAGGATAAGAAGTCAAAGGAAGATACTTCAGATTTTGATAAAATTTAAAATCGTCACCCAGGACGTATATCTCTAATGTCTCTCTATTTTTAATGTCTAACATTTAACACCTTTCTAAACTAAGTCTTTTTACAAATGTATAACTTCCTAATTTACCACGCACCAAAAATGGAAATATAGTATCATACTAAGGAAGTCAAACACCTTTTATTTACATTAATTTATAAACAAACTCTCTGATTGTTAGTTCATTTATCATTTTCCTATTTCGTTTTATTATAGACTGACCTGGTTTTTATAGTGTTTTTAGGACAGGAAAAGGATTAATGCTTTCAAATGAAAAATAAGCAGATTGTTTTCTAATTCAAGCAAAATTAAAGAAATGTACTTTTATATCACATAAGAGGCAATCAAAAAAACTACTAACTCATTGAAATAAAGATTTGTATGTTCACAAGAAAGACTAATAATCAGAATAATAGCTATAAATCGGCACAATTCATACTAGAAAAATCAACGGATTATTTGCTAATTAAAAATTAATCTGTACTTTTGCATCCGCAATTCGGGGTGTAGCTCAGCCCGGTTAGAGTACGCGTCTGGGGGGCGTGTGGTCGCTGGTTCGAATCCAGTCACCCCGACTGGTTAAAGAGGTTAGAAACCGAATGGGTTCTAACCTCTTTTTATTTTAGAAAACAATGAAAGAAGATCCTAGACATATCCATATCAGTGAATACAGTTATCCTCTTTTGGATGAACGTATTGCTAAATTCCCGTTGCCTACCCGCGACCAGTCCAAACTCTTAATATACCGTCGTGGAGAAGTTAGTGAAGATGTTTTCACGTCTTTGCCGGAATATCTGCCGCAAGGCAGCCTGATGATATTCAATAATACAAAAGTCATTCAGGCACGCCTCCATTTTCGAAAAGAGACGGGAGCACTGATCGAAGTGTTTTGTCTTGAACCGATCCAGCCAAACGATTATGTCTTAAATTTCCAACAGACAGCACATGCCGCCTGGCTTTGCATGATCGGCAATCTGAAGAAATGGAAAGACAGACAGTTGAAACGCGAAATGACCGTCAAAGGATTCCCCATTACTCTGACCGCTACCCGAGGAGAATGCAAAGGAACCAGCCATTGGGTAGATTTTGCATGGGATAATCCGGAAGTGACGTTTGCCGATATCCTTGAAGTATTCGGAGAACTTCCTATTCCTCCTTACTTAAACCGGGATACGGAAGAAAGTGACAAGGAGACTTATCAAACTGTTTATTCTAAGATTAAAGGTTCGGTAGCTGCGCCTACGGCGGGATTACATTTTACTCCACGAGTATTGGATGCTCTTCAAGAAAAAGGGATTAATCTTGAAGAATTAACTCTACATGTAGGAGCAGGCACATTCAAACCTGTAAAAAGTGAAGAAATCGAAGGTCACGAAATGCACACGGAATATATATCGGTCAACCGGAGCACCATCAAAAAACTGATTGACCACGACGGTTGTGCTATTGCAGTAGGGACTACTTCTGTACGGACTCTGGAAAGCCTGTATCACATTGGAGTTACATTGGCTGAAAATCCGTATGCTACGGAAGAAGAACTACGTGTCAAACAATGGCAGCCTTATGAAAAGTACGACCAGATTCCTCCCGTTGTTGCGTTGCAAAAGATATTAGGATATCTCGACAGGAATGGTTTAGAAACCCTTCACACCAGTACACAGATTATCATAGCACCGGGATACAATTATAAAATAGTGAAAGCGATGGTTACTAATTTCCATCAGCCGCAAAGTACCTTGCTGCTTTTGGTTTCAGCTTTTGTAAAAGGGAATTGGCGCACTATTTATGATTATGCACTGGCGCATGATTTCCGGTTCCTAAGTTATGGAGATTCTTCTTTATTAATACCATAAGATATTCTTCTCTCCAAAAGATTTTACGCAATATAAAAGACACTATGCCAAGCGATAATAACCAGGAAATGTTCCCTATCGTAGACGAACAGGGAAATATCACCGGAGCTGCCACTCGCGGAGAATGTCACAGCGGTAGCAAACTGCTTCATCCGGTAGTTCACCTTCACGTATTCAATGCCCAAGGAGACATCTACTTACAGAAACGCCCCGAATGGAAAGACATTCAACCGGGGAAATGGGATACGGCTGTAGGCGGACATATTGATTTGGGCGAAAGCGTAGAAATCGCCCTAAAGAGAGAAGTCCGTGAAGAATTAGGCATCACAGACTTCACTCCCGAGCTTCTCACCAGTTATATTTTTGAATCCAGCCGTGAAAAAGAGCTTGTTTTTGTCCACAAAACCGTTTATGAGGAAGAAATCCATCCCAGCGACGAACTGGACGGTGGACGATTTTGGAAGATCGAAGAAATAAAAGAAAATCTGGGTAAAGGAATCTTCACTCCCAACTTCGAAGAAGAGCTGAAAAAAGTCTCTCTTATTCCTTCTCTATCCAAGTAATAATCTTTTCAGAGAACGGACTTTCTTTCGGAGACACAACTCCCGCCCAATGTCCGTTCTCATCAATCATAAACTTCTGAAAGTTCCACTGAACCGGTGCACTTTCTTTTCCATTCTGTTTTTTCTCCGTCAACCATTGGTAAAGAGGAGCCATATCTTTTCCTTTAACGGAAATCTTAGCCATCATCGGAAAAGTAACATCATAGTTCAAAGAACAGAACTTGGCTATTTCCTCATTACTACCCGGTTCTTGTCCCATAAAGTTATTCGCCGGAAAACCGATAACAACAAAGTTTTTTTCTTTATATTTCTCATATAGTTTCTCCAGTTGAGCATACTGGGGCGTCAGCCCACACTTAGATGCCACGTTGACTACCAGCACTTTCTTACCTTTCAGTGAAGAAAGAGGAAAGTCCTTACCATCAATAGTTTTCACTGTAAAATCATAAAAAGACTTGTTTTGCGCTTCCGAAGAAATTGCAAACAACAGGCTTACCATCATCAAGACGAATGTTTTCATGCTGAATATACATTTAGTTTGTTTTTATATTAAACGAGTAAACTGAAAGAAATGTTTGTTCAGCAGTGAAACAAGAACTATGATTTTACATCTTTCAATTCCCCAATCCGTCACTTCACCCCACAATCTTTCCGCTTCATTTATTCTTAGTGATAACGGATGAAGATAGGCCGTAATTTTGTACTGTGAAATAATAATACAACGAAAGTCATGTTTACAGCTATTGTACGTTTTTCAATCAAGAAGAAACTATTTGTAGGACTCACTACTCTCTTCCTGTTTATCGGAGGTATCTATGCGATGCTGACACTACCTATTGATGCCGTGCCCGACATTACCAATAATCAGGTACAAATAGTGACCGTATCCCCTACACTCGCGCCACAAGAGGTGGAACAGCTCATCACTATGCCTATCGAAATAGCGATGAGCAATATTATGAATGTCGAAGATATCCGTTCTGTCAGCCGCTTCGGACTATCGGTCGTAACGGTCGTTTTTAAAGAAAGTGTCCCCACACTCGATGCACGGCAGCTGATAAATGAACAAATACAAAGCGTAACAAGCGAAATTCCCTCCGAGCTCGGAACACCGGAGATGATGCCCATCACTACCGGTCTGGGAGAGATTTACCAGTATATATTAAAGGTAGCTCCCGGATATGAGAAGAAATATGACGCAATGGAACTCCGCACCATTCAAGATTGGATGGTGAAACGTCAGTTGTCCGGTATACCCGGTATAGTAGAAATCAATAGTTTCGGCGGTTACTTGAAACAATATGAAGTAGCCGTCGATCCGGACGCCCTGTTTTCTTTGAATATCACTATCGGCGAGGTGTTCGAAGCACTTAGCAGCAACAACCAAAATACCGGCGGAAGCTACATTGAGAAGATAAAGAATGCCTACTATATCCGGTCGGAAGGTATGATTACCCGCATCAAGGATATTGAACAGATTGTAGTGACCAACCGGAATGGGATTCCGGTACATATCAGTGATGTAGGAGTTGTCCGCTTCGGTTCTCCAAAGCGTTTCGGTGCCATGACAAAGGATGGTGAGGGCGAGTGTGTCGGCGGAATTGCCATGATGCTGAAAGGTGCCAACGCAAATGTAGTGACTCAAGAACTCGAAAAACGGGTAGAAAAAATACAGCAGCTATTACCCGAAGGAGTCAGTATAGAACCTTACTTGAACCGTTCGGAACTGGTAAACCGGAACATCTCTACGGTTGTCAACAACCTGATTGAAGGAGCGGTTATCGTCTTCCTTGTACTCATCCTCTTCCTCGGCAACCTCCGTGCCGGACTGATTGTCGCATCCGTCATCCCGCTGGCAATGCTTTTCGCTTTTATCATGATGCGTGTATTCAATGTCACCGCCAATCTAATGAGTCTCGGTGCCATTGACTTTGGTATTGTAGTAGATGGCTCTATCGTTATATTGGAAGGTATCCTCGCCCACATTTACGGAAAACAATTCCGAGGCCGCACACTGACCCGCAAAGAGATGGACAAAGAAGTGGAAAAAGGAGCTTCCGGCGTTACACGTTCGGCCACTTTTGCAGTGTTGATTATCCTTATCGTCTTCTTCCCCATCCTTACATTGAACGGGATTGAAGGGAAATACTTCACCCCCATGGCAAAAACACTTGTGTTCTGCATTATCGGAGCCTTAATTCTCTCACTGACTTATGTTCCTATGATGGCCTCCCTCTTTCTGAAGCATACCATTGTTGTGAAACCCACCCTTGCCGACCGCTTCTTCGAGAAACTGAACAAGATCTACCAGCACACCCTGCGCGCCTGTCTTCGTTACAAATGGCGTACCGTCATCATAGCCTTCTCCGCGCTGATCGGTTCACTTTTTCTCTTTACCCGCCTGGGAGCAGAGTTCATTCCCACTTTGGACGAAGGTGATTTTGCCATGCAAATGACACTACCCGCAGGAAGTTCGCTGACCGAAAGTATCGAAGTTTCCCGCTTGGCAGAGAAAGCATTAATGGATAAATTCCCTGAAATCAAACACGTGGTAGCCAAAATAGGAACGGCGGAAGTTCCCACTGACCCGATGGCAGTGGAAGATGCTGATGTGATGATTATCATGAAACCATTCAAAGAATGGACAAGTGCCGGAAGCCGTGCAGAAATGGTGGATAAAATGAAAGATGCACTTGCTCCGCTCTCTGAACGTGCCGAATTCAACTTCTCGCAACCGATACAGCTTCGCTTCAACGAGCTGATGACGGGAGCAAAAGCAGATATTGCCATCAAACTATATGGAGAAGACACGCACGAATTATATGAAAGAGCCAAAGAAGCAGCTACCTTTGTAGAAAAAGTGCCGGGAGCAGCGGATGTCATCGTTGAGCAGACGATGGGATTACCCCAATTGGTAGTGAAATACAACCGTAGCAAAATAGCCCGTTACGGCATCAACATACAAGAGCTTAACACCATTATCCGAACTGCCTATGCCGGAGAGTCAACAGGTGTAGTCTTTGAAAACGAACGGAGATTCGATCTCGTGGTACGGCTTGACCAGGAGAAAGTGGCCGACTTGAATCTTGATAAGTTGTTTGTACGCACTTCGGAAGGAATTCAAATTCCTGTTGGAGAGGTAGCAAGCATCGACCTTGTCAGTGGGCCACTGCAAATCAATCGGGATGCAACCAAACGGCGCATCGTCATCGGTGTCAATGTGCGTGACGCAGACATCCAGCAAGTTGTCGCCAATATTCAAGAGACACTGGACAAGAACATCAAACTGAAGCCGGGATATTACTTCGAATACGGCGGCCAGTTCGAAAACTTGCAAAATGCCATCAATACCTTACTGGTGGTCATCCCAGTGGCATTAATGCTTATTCTGTTGATTCTGTTCTTCGCATTCAAGAACATCACCTATACCCTGATGGTATTCTCAACCGTCCCCCTATCGCTCATCGGTGGTATCGCCGCACTTTGGCTACGCGGGCTCCCGTTTAGCATATCGGCCGGAGTAGGATTCATTGCTTTGTTCGGGGTAGCAGTATTGAATGGTATCCTGATGGTAAATCACTTCAACGAACTTCGTAAACAAAATACCTATTCCATGACTACAAACCAGATTATCAAAAGAGGGACTCCACACTTGCTCCGTCCTGTATTCCTGACAGGACTGGTTGCATCTTTGGGATTCGTCCCGATGGCAATAGCCACTTCAGCCGGCGCAGAAGTACAACGTCCGTTGGCAACAGTGGTCATCGGTGGCTTGATTATTTCTACCGTACTGACTTTACTCATCATTCCGGTGTTTTACAAAATTGTAAATTCATTTGCTACCTGGAGACGCCCGGGAATCAAACTGCACCGGCCTTTCGGGGAATTGTTTCTCCTGTTCTTATTTCTTCCCGCGTTCGTTTCCGCTCAACAGACACAAACTGTTAGTCTCGAACAGGCGATAGAAATAGCCAAACAAAATCATCCTCGCCTGAAAATAGCCAATAATGCTATTCAACAAGCCAAAGCCACTCGCGGAGAAGTGATAGAAGCAACGCCTACCTCGTTCAGCTATTCCTGGGGTCAACTTAACGGAGAAAACAAAAAAGACAAGGAACTGGCTTTCGAGCAAAGCCTGGGCTCCCTTCTAACGCCATTCTACAAGAATGCGTTAGTCAACCGTCAGGTAAAAACGAACACCTATTATCGGCAGATGGTAGAGAAAGAAATCACAGCAGAAGTGAAAAGGGCGTGGGCCTACTACCAATATGCCACTAATCTCTGCTCAATGTATCGGGATCAGGATAAAATGGCAGAAGAGCTGCAGCGCATCGGAGAATTACGATACCAACAAGGAGAGATTACCTTGCTCGAAAAAAATATGATGACCACCATAGCTGCCGATCTGCATAACCGCTGGTTCCAAGCAAAAGAAGAAGAGAAAATGGCATTGGCACGTTTTCAATGGAGTTGCTACTCCAACGATCCCATTGTTCCGGTAGATTCCACTTTATCCTTATTCTATACCGGCATTTCGGATGGAAACCTATCGGGAGCACATACTGCTTACTTTCAAAGCCAGGCAGATGAAGCGAAAGCAATGCTCCATGTAGAGCAGAGCCATTTCTTTCCTGAAATCAGTGTGGGGTATACACGTCAGGACATTCTCCCACTTAAGAATCTGAATGCCTGGATGATCGGGGTTTCTTTCCCCATCTACTTCCTGCCACAAAAGAGCAAAGTGAAGCAGGCACGGCTAACTGCCACTTCAGCGCAAATACAGGCAGACGCCAACATCCGGGAGTTAAGAAATAAGACACTCGAACTGGAAGCATCCCTTCGCAGATATAATGAGAGTTTACGATATTATACCTCTTCTGCCTTGAAAGAAGCGGATGAACTGACAAAGGCAGCCAACCTGCAATTGCAGCAGAGCGAAACAGGCATTGCCGAATATATACAGTCGATTACCACCGCCAGAGAGATACGCAGAGGCTATATTGAAACAGTCTACCAATACAATATTGCTGCACTGGAATATGAACTTTTCAAGTAGGTGGAAAATCGAGACATTGAATGAGATACATCACCCTGAATAATTATTATAAAACATAAGATATGAAAAAAATAGTTTATCCCATCCTTTTACTAGTTCTAACGGCTTGCAAAGGAAACCAGCAAACTACAAATAACGAATCCGCCGCAATTCCCGTTGCCGAAACGATAGCAGATACCATCGCACAACCCGAAGTGGATGCCATCACTTCAGCTACCTCAAAGCCTAATCAGGTTTCGTTCAACGGACGAATCGTTCTTCCTCCTCAACGTCAGGCAACCATTGCTTTAACCATGGGAGGCATTGTAAAAAAGGCTTCTCTGCTTCCAGGGCAATGGGTGGCTGCAAACAGTGTAATCGCCACGTTAGAGAATCCGGAGTTCATCACCCTGCAACAAACTTATCTGGACAGTCACGCACAAACCGAATATCTCTTAGCTGAATACGAACGGCAAAAAAATCTGTCTGCCGAACAAGCAGCTTCTCAAAAGAAATTCCAGCAAAGTAAAGCGGACTTTCTCTCCATGAAGAGTCGCCAGGACGCCGCTGCTGCACAACTTTCTCTTTTAGGCGTTCAAACGGAGGCATTACTTAAGAACGGAATACAACCGCTACTGGAAGTCAAAGCCCCCATTAGTGGTTATGCCGCTAATGTAGCGATGAATATCGGCAAATATATCAATCCGGGAGAAGCACTTTGCGAACTTATCGATAAAAGCAGCCCGATGCTTTGCCTGACTACTTACGAGAAAGATCTTGCAGACATACAAGTCGGCAGCCCGGTACAGTTTCGTGTAAACGGAATGGGGACACAAACCTTTCACGGTATCGTGATTTCCATCGGACAAAAAGTAGACGAAACCAATCGTTCGCTCGAGGTATATGCTTCCATCAAGGAGGAAAATGTACAATTCCGCCCCGGTATGTATATCACGGCACACATTCAGAAACAATAATTGACCAACTGTGACAACAGCATTGACATTTTATAACCGGTAACTCATAATTTACCACTATCTTTGTTGTATGATAGCCAAAGCAATAAAAAAAGATAAATATATACTTTCCACAGTCATCATCTCCTTAGCGGTTGCTGTACTGATTCATTTTCCTGAATCAGTATCTCTTTTCGACCGTTTCGAAAGTCATTCCTTATTCCCAGGGATGAAGTTTATAGATGTGGCAAACGAAATACTTTTTACCTTTCTGTCGCTATTGTTACTTTTTGCCATCAATACCCGTTTGTTTCATTTCAATCAGGCTTCCATTAAAATTACAGGGACAAAGATTTTGCTTTCCTTTATCGTGACATGGATATTGAGTAACTTGTCAGGACAGTTTTTTGTTTTCCTTCACAGAACGTTTGATATTCCGGCCATCGATGCCATGGTACATCATTATTTGCATCCATTGCGGGATTTTATTGTGGCATGTCTCGTCACCAGTAGTTGCTGTATCATTCATCTTATATTCAAGCAGCAACTGGAACTTATTGAGAACGAACAGCTTCAGGCAGAGAATCTCCGCAATCAGTATGAAGTACTGAAGAATCAGCTGAACCCACACATGCTGTTCAACTCGCTGAATACCCTGCGTTCGCTGGTACGCGAAAATCAGGATAAAGCGCAGGATTACATTCAGGAACTCTCCCGGGTACTAAGGTATACTTTGCAAAGTAATGAGTCACAATGTGTCAGTCTCCGGGAAGAAATGGAATTTGTTTCCGCTTATATATTTCTATTAAAGATGCGTTTTGAGAACAATCTACAATTCGACATACAGATAAGCAATGCCTACGAAGAATATCTCCTCCCTCCAATGGCGGTGCAAGTGTTGATTGAGAATGCAGTAAAGCACAACGAAATCAGCAACCGGAAGCCGTTGACTATTCATATCACGACGGACGATAACGGCAATTTGTCTATCAGCAACGACATTCAGCCCAAATGGACTGCAACTTCCGGAACCGGTATCGGACTTGCCAACCTTGCCAAACGATACAGGCTCTTGTTTAAACGGGATATACAAATAACGGAGGACAGAGAGTTTACAGTTTGTATTCCTTTGATTGAAAAATCACAACTAGAACAATAACCACCATGAAGATTGTCATTATAGAAGACGAAAAAGCAGCAGTACGAAACCTGACTTCACTGCTTAATGAAATAAAACCGAATGGAGAAATCGTGACCATACTGGATAGTATCAGTTCCACTATCGAATGGTTCAGTTCTTATCCGATGTCGGAACTGGTATTCATGGATATTCACCTGGCAGATGGTTCCGCCTTCGAGATATTCAATCATATCAATATTACTTGTCCGATTATCTTTACAACTGCCTATGATGAATATGCGTTACGTGCATTCAAAGTAAACAGCATCGACTACTTATTAAAACCCATCGGTAAGGAAGACATAGAACACGCTTTCGATAAGCTCCAAGGTTTACAGGATGCTGCTGACAAACACCAGTTTCCTTTTCCACAACAGGAGAATGAGCTACTGAAACTAATACATTCACTCCAAAAGCAAGAAAACTATAAAAGTCATTTCCTTATTCCTACCAAAGGAGACAAACTATTGCCCGTTTCTGTAGATATGATACAATTGTTTTATATTAAGGACTGTCAGGTCAAAGTAGTCTTAACCGATGAAACCGAATACTGTTTTTCTCAAACATTAGATGAACTTACGGAGTGTCTCAATCCTTCTCTTTTCTTTCGGGCTAACCGCCAATATCTTATTTCGCGAGAAGCTATCAAAGATATTGACTTATGGTTCAACAGCCGACTGTCCATCAACTTGTACTATTCAGGAATCAAAGAAAAAATACTTGTCAGTAAAGCCCGAGTAGCAGAGTTTAAAGAGTGGTTCTCTAAGAGAAAACGTTGATTCCGAGACATTGCCTTCTTAGAACAAATAGCAAAACAAAGTGTTTCGTGCCGTGAAACGATTGGTTTCAACGCTTGAAACCAAAGGTATCTCCTGTTGAAACTTCTATTTACATACAAGCTTATATTTATATGCAGGCATGTTCATTTCAAACGGTGATAGATGAATGATTAGGTGATAGGTGGAGAACAATCTATCACCACCCTGAAAGCTCGATGAACAATGCGTTTCAGAAGGATGGTGATAGATTGAAAGAGGATTCCATTTTTACGTATGGAAAGTTAGAATATGTGCCATCATTCAATGACAGCTGCAAAGCCGCCATTTCTAACCATCTTTATAGTTAGCTGTTCTCCGGCTTTCACTTGGGCTGACTTGCAACGATAATCCATCGCCTGACGTCCTGCGTTGATACCATCCTCAAAAGATATCATTTGATAAGAGCGATCTTTATTCAAGAAATCTAACTTTATGGTAAACTCACGTTCCTTTTTACCATTATTAGTCATTCCTCCTATAAACCACTTATCGCCTTTCCGTTTTGCTACAATGACGTATTCACCCGCTTTAGCTTCCAATGCCACAGTCTCGTCCCATGTTACGGGAACTTGTGTGATGAAACGGGTACAATCTTCATTACGATAATAAAGAGTAGGATTATCTGCCAACATCTGCAGACCACTCTCAAAAACCACAAAGAGTGCCAACTGATAAGCACGTGTTCCGATACTTGCAGCATTAGGACGTTCCGACCGATACACATTAGGCTGCATACTAATCATCGCCCCGGGAGTATAATCCATCGGACCGGCAGCATTACGCATAAACGGTAAATACAGACTATTATCCGGATAACAACCGCCCATTTGTTCCATGCCACGCACTCCTTCGTAAGACAATACATTCGGATATTTATATTCCAGTCCGGCAGGTTTGAAAGAGCCATGAAAATCGACAAACAAATGATGTTTGGCTGCTTCCCGGGCTACCCGTTCGTAATAGTTGACCATCCACTGATCGCTTCTGTCCATAAAATCAATCTTAAGTCCTTTTACTCCCCATTCATTGAAAGTCTTGAAGAGATCAAAATTGTTTTCTACCGTCAACCACGTCAACCAAAGCACAATCCCTACATTTTTTTCTTTGCCATAACGGATCAACTCGTGCAAGTCTACTTTGGGATTAGGCGTATAAGGATCACGTGTACTTTTAGCCCAGCCTTCATCCATAATGATATATGGAATACCAAATTTAGAAGCAAAATCAATGTAATACTTATAAGTATCCAAGTTATAACCGGAAACAAAATTCACATCCGGTCCGTAAGGAGAAGCGTCATTCCACCATTCCCAGCTCACCTGTCCCGGCTTAATCCATGAAACATCCTGAAGTTGATTCTTTTCAGCCAGTTTATAAGTCATTGTATTCTCAATCAACTGCTTATCATTTTTACTTATCACAAAGTAACGCCAAGGATAATTTCTCGTACCTTTTGTTTTAGCAATGTAATCAGCTTCTTGAGTAATCTTCACGCTTCGATCACTGTTTTCGGCAAACGCAAGCGGAGCTTTAGGAAAAACAGAAATTGCTCCGTTCGTGCCTGTTCCTTTGAGAAACATACATGGATAATCAGCCAGATCCGACTCGCTGATTAATATTTTATAGTCTTTTTGTGTGTCAATCAATACCGGCAAAACAGCTATCCGTTCTTCAGGCTTCCACGCATTACTTTGAACATGTGTGTAAGGTTCCTCATAAGCTGTATGGAAGCCTCCCGGTTGTTGCAAGTGAAGAAGATAATCCGACGGGAAGTTGATAGCAAACTCTTCGTTCATTACTTCAACATCACCTTTTTGTGAGGTAATAAACCGGTAAGCAACTCCATCGTCAAAAGCACGGAATTCTACTGAATAATCTTTAAAGGTCAGTAGCAATTGATTATAACGATTATTGACTTTCGCATATTTCAAAGGAACAATAGGAGTTAATTGCTCGTCGACACTCGTACGTTTCTGACGGCGCAGTTTGGGATTTTCTCCCAACACCTGATTCTTCAATGTCAACTGAAGGGTATTGTCTTTCAACAATACATCTCCGTTATAATCTATACTATAATAGATTTTATCCGAGAGATTCAAGGACACTTTCAGCTCTCCATTGGGAGAAATTAACTCTAACTTATTCTGTGCACGAAGTAGTGATGCCAAGCACAAACACACAACTAACAGGAAATATCTTCTCATGATTTAGATATTTAATTAATAATCGTTTTACATTGGCAAATGTAATAAAAACATCACTTCGTACTATCAAACGGACTGGGTAATACTCCTTCAAAAGTTATTTTCACTGGTTTGATATACCCGTTTTCATCAAATTTACCTGATATTTCATTGTCTTTCCAGGCAACGACAAAGAAGGAGCTACCGCTTCATCCGATACCGCACGCTTATAGTTCGGTTTACTGCTCATGACAAAACGTAGTTTCACGCCATCACGTATATCCTCATATTTCAAATAAGATTTGTCATACTTCTTGCCATTTACATACAATTCCTTTACATACACATTCTTCGGCGACCAATTATCTGCTACCATTTCAATAACTTTTCCGTTACTCATCCGAACTGTTATTGCCTCAACGCAAGGAGAACCAATGTTATACATATTGCTTGAAGGAGCCACCGGGTAAAAGCCAATGCAATTGAACATATACCAAGCCGACATCTGCCCGCAATCGTCATTGCCACTTAATGCATCCGGAGTATCGCCATAGAAACGGTCAACAATCGTACGGACCCACTTCTGACATTTCCAAGGTTCTTTCAAGTAATTATAAAGATACGCTACATGATGGCAAGGTTCATTTCCATGCCAATAGGCTCCGATACGGCCTTGAATATCATGTGCTCCCGGAATGTCATCCGGCAACTCTACCGTGAACAGTTCATCCAACCGGTTGCGGAACCAATCTTCGCCAGCTTCGTTCATATATCCTTGTACATCTTGTGGTACATACCAGGTATATTGTACAGTAAATCCTTCCGTAATATCCCCCCATCCATTTACAGATCCGGGTCCCTGATAAGCTACCGGAGTAAACGGTGTACGCCAGTTTCCCTGACTGTCCTTGCCACGCATATACTTCGTTTCCGGATCAATCAAAGTCTGATAAGAGAGTGCACGATTCAAGAAATAACGGTAATCATCCTCTTTACCCAAAGCCTTGGCAGCCTGTGCCATGCAATAATCATCATACGCATATTCCAATGTTTTAGATACTGACTCCGCCTCTTTATCAAAAGGCACATATCCCATCATACGATATTCCGGCAAACAGTCATAATTCGGATTCATCGCCGTGGTCTTCATAGCCTCATACGCACGTTCGTAATCGAATCCTTTCACTCCCTTCACAATCATGTCAGCCAATACGGAAACTGCATGATAACCAATCATACACCAAGTCTCATTTCCATAAAACGACCAGATAGGAAGCATTTTCTCCACACTTTTATCATAATGAGCCAGCATGGAATTGGCAATATCGGCATTCACTTCCTGTTGAACCAGATTGAACCAGGGATGCAAAGCCCGGTAGGTATCCCAAAGAGAGAATACCGTATAGTTAGTAAATCCTTCGGCTTTCTCTATATTTTTATCTAATCCTCGAAACTGCCCGTCTGCATCCTGAAAGATGAACGGATGCAAAGCCGCATGATAAGCCGACGTATAGAATGTTCTTTTCGTTTTACGGTCGGCAGTAAGGGTATATTTTCCAAGTTCTTTTTCCCATAGTGCTTCTCCTTTAGCTTTCAGGTCATCGAAAGTGAGTCCGGCAAGTTCCGCCATATTGTTTTTTGCCCCGTTTGTGCTGACCGATGAAATAGCAGTTTTTACAATCACCTCCTCTCCGGCTTTTGTATCAAAAGAGATGCAAGCCATCAGATTCTTTCCCCAAGCTTCATAGCTGCTACGAAACCGGGAGGTATTGTAAATCACCGGCTTCTTATTCTGCATAAAGCGCAAGCCGGTCAACTTTTTAGAGAAAGTAGCCGTGAAATAGATATGCCGTTCCGGTCCCCAGCCTTTCACCAGTTTATATCCGGTGATGGTAGAATCATTTTCCATGCGCAGATTCGCCCATTCACAAGATTGCCATAAAGTATGGTTCATATCGATCATAATAAAAGCTTTATCCGATTGAGGATAGGTGAAGCGGAACATACCACTACGTACCCCTGACGTCATTTCAGCCTTTACTCCATAATCTGACAGTTCCACCGCATAATAATTAGGTGATGCCCATTCCTTTTCATGAGAATAACGTGAACGGTATCCCTTTTCCGGCTCCTCACGTGTCCCCGGATCCAGTTTCATCTCTCCTGTTCCGGAAATAAACAAGAAGTCTCCCAAATCAGGTATACCAGTCCCGCTTAAATGAGTCAGACTGAACCCCAACAAAGTGGAATGATTATATTTATAACCGGAAGCCGCATCATAGTATTTACTATCCGTGTCCGGACTCATCTGAATTCCCCCGAAAGGAATCTGCGCACCCGGATACACATTACCATAACCATCTGTTCCCACAAATGGATTCACATAATCAATCAGTTTCTCGGTTTGAGCCATGCCCGGCAAAATATTCACCAGGCACAGCCATACTAAAAACAATCCTCTTTTACCCATTACACTCACCATATTTACATTATTATGCTTGTATATCACCTACCGCAACTTGATATTCATGCCACAGTTCATCAATATTATATTCGTCTCCTAAAACATGCTTGATAGCTCCATCAAACGACCAAGGGATAACCTCCAATGTACTCCGGTTAAACTTACGCAGGAATTCAGGATCTTTGTTGTCACGTAACCACACGAAGAAATAACCCGCCGTACGGTATCCGTCCATATAATTTCCACCTTTCGGACGGGCATTCGGTCCGTCAAATCCTCCATTGGCAACCCGCACAGCATCTGCCATTCCCTCGATAAATGCCCAGAACACACGATTGGTTCCATAAGAACCGATTCCTTGCGGTTCCAGCTGATAAGCATGTGTCAGTTCATGCAACAATACCCCGCGCGTTTCGAAAAACAACTTTGCCGTATCATTCGCTGCAAAAGATTTTTCAATATGACGTGTACTGTAGAAAATCGTCACATCACCATTGCCACCGCCTTTAGCAGAAATACCGTTGATATCTTCCAAAGTATAATGTATCTTGTGCACTGCGGGAATACTATCTTCCGGAGAATTGTAAAGAGTAGCTAATACAGTACGTGCCTGTTCCTTGATGTACGATTCAGCATCGGGAATGATCCGGTGGTAAATGTCCGATCCCAGCGTTTCCGGTGCTTTATCCTCAAACAATACAGCACCTGTATTGTACTCTTTCCATACATCAGAACTATCCTTCACCTGTTTTTGCACACTTGCAGCACAAGCCCCCATACCTACCAGCAGGCAGGCTGCATAGATTAAATGTATCTTTTTCATACTCCTTTATTGATTATTCGTTGATTCCGTTAGTTAATGAATAAGGTTTATCCTCCGGTGATAATCCGCGACGTTTGTTAGGTGACGCCCCCATCTTGAATTCAAGCACGCCTCCTTTCAAAATGTCTTCATGTGTAATGTACATCTTGTCGTATACCTTACCGTTCAATTTCAGCGACTGCACGTAACGTTTCTTATCGCTGACACCCGGCGCTTTGATCTCCAATGTCTTTCCATTAGGAAGCGTCATCTTCAGATAAGGTAGGTAGGGCGCTCCCAATACATACTGGTCTGTACCAGGACAAACCGGATAGAAACCCATCACGGAGAAAAGGTACCATGCTGACATCTGTCCGCAATCATCATTTCCACCCAATCCGTTAATATCATTCTTATACATCTTATTCAGAATCTCACGCAGCCAGTACTGTGATTTCCACGGCTGGGAAGTCCACGCATATAGATAAGGAACATGGTGGCTCGGTTCATTACCATGCACATATCCGCCGACCAAACATTCTTCCGTAATATCCTCATTATGCTCATAGTACTTCTCCGGCAGATGCATGGAGAACAGTTCATCCAGTTTCTGCACGAACGTCCCTTCTCCTCCCATCAAGTCGATCATGCCAAATACATCGTGTGGCACATGAAAAGAGAAATTCCATGAATTGCCTTCGATAAAACCTTCACCATAGGTTTGCAATACATCAAACTCTTTCTTGAAAGAACCGTCACTATAACGGGGACGTGCAAAACCAATACTTGTATCATAGATAGTACGATAATTGAGGGCACGCTTTCGGTAAGTCTCCGCTATTTCCTTGTTACCTGCCTTCAAAGCTGTCTGATAGATAGTCCAATCGTCGTATGCATACTCCAAAGTAGAAGAGGCTGCTGTACCACTTTTGTCAAGCGGAATATATCCCAGCTTCATATAATCAGCTATACCTTCATAATACGGAACGGTGGATGTACTGACCATTGCCGCCAATGCCTCATCCACATTCGAAAAGACGCCTTTGGTTATTGCATCCGCCAGTACAGACACAGCATGATAACCGCTCATACACCAGTTTTCATTTCCCATCAGACTCCATATCGGCAACATTCCGTGCACGCTTTGTTGCTCATGTTTAATCATGGATTCCACCATATCCGCATTGCGTCCCGGTTTCACCAGATTCAGGAAAGGATGTTCCGCACGATAGGTATCCCAAAGGGAAAATATAGTATAGTTGGTGAATCCTTCCGCCCGGTGTATGTTATGATCCAGCCCACGATAGGAACCGTCTACATCCATATACACAGACGGATTAATCATGGTGTGGTAAAGAGAAGTATAGAACATTGCTTTCTGATCGGGCGTACCTTCGATCTCGAAATGCTCCAGTTCACTATTCCAATCTGTACGAGCAGCCTCCGCCAACTGTTCGAAACTCTTTCCGGAAGCCTCGGCATGCAGATTCTTAATGGCCCCTTCCGTACTGACTGCCGACAATGCCACTTTTACAACCAGTTCCGAATTGTTAGCGGTATCGAAGTTAAAGTAAGCCACGATTTTTCGACCTGTGATTTCGGGGAAGTTCTTTTCCAACTTAAAACGACGCCAAAAGCCATTGTACAATACTTTTTCCTTATCCTTATATCCGTAGTCTTTAATCGGCTGTGACAAAGAGATAGCAAAATAGGTATAATTCGTACGCGCCCATCCATTGGTGATACGATATCCGGTCAACAGAGTATCGTTTTCGACTCTCAAATTGGCCCATAGAACTTTGCCGTCATAATTATAAATACCATGCACCAGATCCAAAATCAAATGACCATCTTTTCCTTTCGGGAAGGTATATTTATGTATACCCGTCCGTTGTGTTGCTGTCAGTTGGGCCTTAATGCCATAATCGTCCAGTATCACTTCATAATATCCGGGAACAGCTTTTTCTGTAGCATGGTCAAAACGTGAACGGTATCCCTCTTCCGGATAATCCGCCCGACCGGGATTTAACTTCACATCGCCAACAGCAGGCATCAACAAGATGTCTCCCAAGTCAGAATGTCCCGTACCACTAAGATGAGTGTGACTGAAGCCAACAATGGTCTTGTCCCTATATTGGTAACCAGCACAATACTCGTAGGCATTTTTCTGATAAGCTCCATTTATATTATGCGGAATTGTGTCTGTGTCCGGACTCAACTGTACCCATCCGAAAGGAGTGCAAGCACCGGGAAAAGTGTGCCCCATCCCATTGGTCCCGATAATCGGATTCACATAGTCTACCGGCTGTTGAGCTATGGCGGACAAAGTTACTGCCGCCATAGTCATCATCAATACTTTCTTTCTCAAATTATTCATATCAGCTTACTTTGCGTCACGAGAGAATGAATACGGGAAGTCTGATTCGTTGATACCTCTTCCCTTATTCGGTTTGTTATCCATATCAAACACCAGACGACCGCCTTTCAACAGATCGAAATGGTTCAGATAATTCTTTGTATAATTCTTGCCATTATAATTCAATGAACGAATATAACGATTATCATCGTTATTCTTCGGGGCGGAGATTTCCAATTTCTTGCCGTTCTCCAGTGTAATCGTTGCTTTCTTAAAGTAAGGAGCTCCCATCACATATTCATTGCTGCCCGGACATACCGGATAAAATCCCAATGCAGTAAATACATACCAAGCCGAAGTCTGACCGTTATCTTCATCTCCACAATAACCGTCCGGAGTAGGAAGATAGAGGCGGTTCATCGTCTCACGCAACCAATATTGGGCTTTCCACGGTTCGCCGGCATAGTTATACAAGTAGATCATGTGCTGGATAGGTTGGTTGCCATGTGCATAGTTACCCATGTTAGCAATTTCCATTTCACGAATCTCGTGAATCACTCCTCCATAATAGCTATCATCAAATACAGGAGGAAGATTGAATACAGAATCAAGCATACTGACAAACATCTTCTTGCCGCCCATCAGGTCAACCAGTCCTTGTACATCGTGGAATACCGACCATGTATAATGCCAACTATTTCCTTCCGTAAAGGCATCTCCCCATTTAAAAGGATTGAAAGGAGTCTGGAAAGTTCCGTCGGAATTCTTTCCCCGCATCAACTTAGTTTCCGGATCGAACAGATTACGGTAGTTCTGACTCCTTTTCTTATAAACATCCAGTTCTTCTGCCGGACGGCCTAATTTTTCACCCATACGGTAAATGCACCAGTCATCGTATGCATATTCCAATGTGCGTGCCGCATTCTCATTAATTTTCACATCGTATGGCACATAGCCCAGTTTGTTATAATATTCATATCCACGGCGTCCGGTAGTAGAAACTTTCGGATGTACGCTATTGGCCCCTTTCAGTAGGCCTTCGTACATTTTTTCTGCATCCGCTTTGGTTACATTCTTCATGAAGGCATCCGCCACTACAGAAGCTGAATTGTTCCCAACCATACAACCACGATGGCCCGGGCTTGCCCATTCAGGAAAGAATCCACTTTCAAGATAGGTATTCAACAGGCCTTCCTGCATCTTCTCACCCATTGAAGGATATATCAAATTAACAAATGGAAACAAGCAACGGAAAGTATCCCAGAATCCAGTGTCGGTAAACATATATCCCGGACGGATTTCACCATTATAGGGGCTGTAATGCACAGTTTCTCCCTTACCGTTTACTTCGTAAAACATACGGGGAAACAACACCGAACGATACAAACAAGAGTAGAACGTACGCATACGGTTCTCATCGCTGTCTTCAACCTTGATACGCCCCAAGACATTGTTCCATGCCTTACGACCGGCCTCTTTTGTCTGTTCAAAGGTCTTATTACCAATTTCTTTCAAGTTCAGTTCAGCCTGTTCAGGACTGATGAATGAGGATGCCACCTTTGCATGTACCAGTTCTCCTTTCTTCGTTGAAAATCCGATAGCAGCACCCACGTGATTGGATTGTAGTTCGAGATGTGTTTCAACCAAATGATAGTCTGCCCATACTTTATTGAAAGTAAAAGGCTTGTCGAACTCTATCACAAAGTAATTTTTAAAGTTTTGAGGAACACCGCCACTATTGCGTGTCGTATAACCAACTATTTTATTTTCTTCGGGAATCACCTTCACATACGAACCGCGGTCGAAAGCATCTACCACCACATAGGCATCGGAGGTTTCAGGGAAAGTGAAACGGAAATATGCGCAACGTTCTGTCGGAGCTATTTCAGTTGTCATGTCATACTCTGACAAATAAACACTGTAATAATAAGGAGTGGCTTTCTCTGCCTTATGAGAGAACCAGGAAGCACGACTGTCCTGATCGATCTTCAACTGTTTAGTCATCGGCATGATTGAGAACTGACCGTAGTCATTGATCCACGGACTGGGCTGATGCGTTTGCTTGAAACCTCTGATTTTGTCGGATGCATAAGTGTAAGCCCAACCGTCACCCATCTTTCCGGTTTGTGGCATCCAGAAGTTCATTCCCCAAGGCAACGCAATGGCGGGATATGTATTTCCATTGGATAGTGATATTTTCGAATCAGTCCCCATTAAAGGATTCACATAGTCTACCGGTTGCTTTTGTGCAAAGGTAGAGGAAACTCCCAATAGCAGGGCTATTGCGAAAGATAGTAGTTTCTTTTTGTTCATGGTCTACGAATTAAACTATTAATACTAGATTATCAAGTCTTTTTTATTTATGTTACAAATTAAAGCATCTTTCAGCAATTATCAGTCCTCTGATACGCCAAAATAAGAAAAAATAGCAGTATAGTCAACCAAAGGAAACGAGTGTCAACGAGAGTACAAGTTAAATAACTGAGAATCAAAATATAATATTTATGTGTATACAATGAGAGTACAACCGAAAGACTAACCGTTTAAGCAATAGAGAGAGGATAATTAGCCTTTACCCTCTCTCCAATTCTATCAGAAACAAATATTTATTATTACCTAATTAATTCCATCCCGGGTTCTGATGTCCTTCCAACGCAGGATTAGCCTGAATTTCATCTAACGGGATAGGCCATAACAAAGCATATTCAGGAATGGCGCCGGCTCTTATGCTTCCATCGGGCTTGTTTTGGATTTGAGCCGATGCAAGAGCAGTCCATTTCAATTTTCCTGATTCGGTAGATGCTTCCGGATACAAACGAGTACGACGAATGTCATCCCAAATCTTAAATTCCAACGGTAACTCATGCAAACGTTCAGTCAAAATCGATTGTATTAAATCGTTTCCTGTAGCCGTCTCATCTGCCAATCCAGCACGTTTACGCACTTGATTGAGATAATATTTAGCTCCACCGACAGCATTATCTTCATGATTTGTACGTGCCAGACCTTCGGCCGCAATCAGCAAGACTTCCGCAAAACGGAATACCGGCATATTATAATCACCGTCGTGACCGCTAATCAAAGCATTTTCATCAAACCATGCCCAGTTGCCTGCATTATTCAAAGTATGAGTATTTCCTTCAGCATCGGTATATTGCTTAAAGAAGAACTGTTTCTCATGTCCTCGAATATCATTAGAGGCATAGCTGTTAAGCAACATATCACAGGGAAGGTATGCATTATACAGCACGTCTCCTCCCGGATGGAACACTCCCCACTGAAAAGCATCTGTCCCGATAGAACGACAAGCATAAGAGTTACCTACACTATAATCACTATAATTGTATTCTTTAGCATAAATGATTTCAGCTGATTCTTTCGTTGTCTTAATCACATTATACGCAGAGTTCAAATCATCAGTCGTTCCATTCGGATGAATAAGTCCGTGAGGACTATCATTAATCACTTTCAATGCCATCTGTGCAGCTTTTCCATAATAGTCTGCCCCCCCGTTTAACGGTGCACCAGCCCATTGTAGATAAACTTGTGCCAGCAAAGTCTGCGCCATTGCTCTGGTAACATAACAGCCATTTTCATAGAACGTTTTATTCGGCAATGCATCCCCGTTGACAATATCCAGCAAGTCGGCTTCAATTTTCTTATAAACCTCTTCAGCAGAAAGACGTTCTTTGTACATACCTTCTGTAGATGTGTAAGGTTCTGAAATATAAGGAACACCACCAAATTCTTTGACCAGCCAAAAATACCCGTATGCACGGAAGAATTTACCTTGAGCCACATAATTATTAATAGTAGCTTCATCCAGCACCCCGGTCATTGTCGGAATATTGGCTATAACAAAGTTAGCACGTGAAATACCTTTATAAAACTCATGCCAGTATTTCATTGCAATATCATCAAAAGACTCAATATTGAAGTTACACCCTTCGGATGCCGTAGTAAATGTTCTATCCTTACGCTTATCAACGTACAATCCGGACACAATACCACCCCACATTGTCGCTTTAGGAGTCCAGCCACCGCCTACATCAGTGTTATGTAAATAAGGTACACCACCGAAATACAATGCGTTCACACCCGACTCCGCATCAGCTTTCGTCTTCCAGAATTGGTCAGATGACTTCATATCCAATGGTTCTTCTTTCAGGAAATCGTCGCATGAATTCAACAACACAGAAAGTGAACACATACAAAATGCAGATATATATACTTTTAATAGTTTCATAATTCTTATAGTTTTTATAACGGTGAATTAAAATGCTACATTAAGACCGAACGTAAACGTTCTCGGACGCGGATAGGTGAAGAATTGGCGGTTAGCCCCCCATTTGTTGTCACCTAAACGAGATGAGTTATCCGGATCGTATCCGTTATAGTCCTTAGAAGTAATCAGGAACGCGTTATTCACATTCGCATACAAACGCAATGAAGACAGACCGATCTTCTTAATCAATGTTGGATTGAAGGTATATCCGAGCTGAATCATGTTACAACGCAAATAAGAACCATTGCAAACCCAGTCATCATCTGCCTGGTTATTAGCTCCCTGACCAAAGTTATTCAGACGAATTGCCTGTTCTTTACCCGACGGATTGAGAGTTGGATGCCATGCTTCCTTATAAAGACGGTCTATACCGTTAGTTAGGAAACGGGCTACAGTAGAGTGATAATATTCTTGCATCACGTCTACCCCCCATGTAAACTGAAAGTCTAAAGTCAAATCAAATCCTTTATAATTGAAGGTATTGATAAATGAGCCCATCCAGTCAGGTAATCCGTTACCGATAATTTCGCGTTTCTTATAAGTTACCTTTTCACCGATAGTGGAAGGTATGTTCATTGTCTCCGGATCCCAGTTAGACGGAATACCATCGTAAATACCGGCACGCTTATAACCATAGAAAGAAGAAAGCTCTTCACCTTCACGGATCAACATATCGTAACCCACAAAACCATCGGTTGTAATCTGACGCTTACCGGTGACAGGATCAACAGATGCACTTTCATCCAGTTTCTCTACACGATTTTTGTTGAAACCTAAATTAAGAGTGGAAGTCCATTGGAAATCATGTGTCTGAATAGGATATGCTGTAACCAGAATATCTAAACCACGATTGGAAACGGCTCCAATATTATCCATAATGGAAGAGTAACCTGTTGATTCAGGAACCGGACGGTCGAGCAACAAATCCGAAGTATACTTATAATAATAGGAAATATCGAAATTCAGTCTGTTATTGAATAAACCCAACTCGAATCCTAAGTCCCACTGTCCTGTCTTTTCCCATTTCAGGTCCGGATTAGGCATATTGTCCAGATAAGACACTACGTGCAGAGCATCACCAATGATCGTATTCGACTGGCTCACCGTAGCCAATGATTTATATGTACCAATTTCCGAATTACCTGTCAGACCGTAAGAAGTATGTAATTTCAGCTTGCTGATCAATGAGTTATCTTTCAAAAAGTCTTCATTAGAAATCATCCAACCCAAGCCGACTGACGGGAAAAATGCATATTTATTGTTCTGTCCGAATTTGGAAGAGCCATCATAACGACCGGTTACGGTAGCCATATACTTGTTGTCATAAGAATATGCCAGACGCAAGAAATAAGAGTTCATCGCCCACTTGTCGTAATCATTGCCTACAGAAGGACGGTTCGTTCCGGAACCTAAATTATAATATCCGTAGAAGTCATCAATATACTTACTGTCGGAAGCTTCGAATTTGGTATAATTATACTCTTGCCAAGACATACCCGCCATTGCATTAATGTGATGTTTGTTTATATCTTTCACATAAGTCAAATAGGTTTCTTCCTGCCAATACAAAGAGTTGGAGTTATTTGCAGAAGCTGCTCCCTCGGAACTTTGATTAATCATCGGACGCGGAGTGAACGGCGTATAGTTAGCATCACGATTATTGTGGTAGTCGATACCGAACTGGGTCTTCAAATCCAATCCTTTCATGAGATGGAAAGTCAAAGCAGCATTACCAAAAATCTGCGTACGATATTGCATAGCCTGCATCCGTTCGAGCAACTCAACGGGATTACCTACACCTTCCGGGCTGAATCCTTGTTTTCCGCTATTAGGATCAGTCTGATTATTGAGAATAGAGCTTGTATTAATAATGTTCGTCTGCGTATATTCACCATCCAGCTTAACCGGTAAGAAAGGCAACTGTTCGATCATCGTACGCAATGCGCCTTGTCCGTAAGGGTTATCAGAAGTTCTATTACCCCAAGTATGATTTACTAATAAATTAACGGAAGTAGACAGCCAATCAGTCGGTTTGTCATCATACGCCAATTTTGCATTGATACGTTTGAAGTAAGAATTCAACAAAATACCCTGTTGATCGGTATAATTGATGAATGCTCCGATAGAAGATCCTTCTCCTGTACGTTGGAAACTGATCTGATGGTTATGAGAGATGGCAGTGCGGGATGCTTCATCCTGCCAGTTGGTATTATATTTCGGAGAACCGTCTGCATTGAACAAACGTTCGTCTGTGAATATCTGTGACAGATCAGTTGTGAAGTTCTTGCCTTGAAATTCGTTGGCATTTTCCAATCCCTGCTTGAAGGTAGACATCCATTCGTTAGCATCCATTACATCTATTTTTCTAGCCATCTTACCGATAGACAATGAACCATCATAGGAAACATGGACTCCTTTTCCTGCATTACCGCGCTTGGTAGTCACCATGATAACACCATTCGCACCACGGGCACCATAGATGGCAGCAGAGGAAGCATCTTTCAATACTTCGATAGATTCGATATCATTCGGATTAAGCAATTCGAAGTTTGACATCACCACTCCATCTACTACGTACAGCGGTGATGCCGACGCGTTGATAGTAGAAATACCACGAATGATGACACGTGATTCTCCACCCGGCTGACCGGTATTAGAGAAGATATTCACACCGGCCACTTTACCCTTCAATCCGTCAAGCGCATTGAATGATTGTGCTTTCAGCATGTCTTTACCTTTGGCTGTGGAAATGGAACCCGTCAAGTCTGATTTGCGCATGGTACCATAACCTACAACGACTACTTCGTCCAGTGCTTTCGTATCCGATTGCAGAACTACGTTCAGAACATTACTCTTTAATTCCGAGACTTTAAATTCTTGTGTGATATAACCAATATACGAAAACACCAAGGTGGCATTGGAAGGAACAGAGAGAGTGTATTTACCGTTAATGTCAGTGATTGTTCCTGTACTACCGTTTTTAACTTTCACCGTACCACTGATAACCGCCTCTCCCTGATCATCGGTTACCGTACCGGAGATTGATTTTACAGATTGAGCATTCATGCCCAAACTCAACATCATACCTATTACAAATAAGGTAAGATACTTTAGTTTTTCATTCATAATTCCTTTAAATTTGATTAGTAATAAGGTTAATTCCCTTTAAAAAGATTGTTGCAAATAAAGGCTATTCGAATAAAAGTCCAATGCTCTACCTTGCCAAAAAAACGGCAAAATAAAGACACATATCTAAAGCACAGAATGGTAAATTAGAGCACAGATTAACACACTAATAATCAATACAATAAAATCGACAAAAGGAATTTAGAGCACAAGGTTGTGACAAACAAATAAATAATAATGTTTCCCAACTAATCACCTATACGAAAGAATTTAACCTGACAATCAGCATACCTTTCGCTGTTCCCGATAATCTTTCGGTGTCATCCCGAACCGACGGGTAAACTCTTTATAAAAATAAGACCGGCTGGAAATACCGACCTCCATAATAACATCTTGAATAGAAAGTTCTTCATCAAGTAACAGGCGGGCTGCCTTTTCCATACGGTAACTCTTTATTAAATCACCGGGAGCAGTATTGGAAATTTCCTTGAATTTACGATAGAACTGACGGGAACTCATTGCCATACGATCAGCGATCAACGTTGAGCCCAGTTCTTCCTTGTCCAGGTTTTCTTCAATCACCTTTAACAATTTACGAATAAAATCAGCTTGTTCGGTAGTTGTACAGACAATCTGTCCCGCCAAATCTCCCAGTTCCTCCATATATATCTGCTTCGCTTCCCGCTTTCCATAAATAGCATTATGGACAACTTCCCGCAAGAATAATATATCATAAGGAAGTACAATATAAGAATCAGACCACAAGATCAGTTCCCGCTGAATGGCCGAACCAACTTTCCAGGTTAACAATGGAATAAAAGCTGTCTTTGAAAGCAGAGTACGATTCCGGCTAACATACTCCATAAAAGTACTTTCAGCATTGGCATACATTGTCATATCCACTAATAATAGAGCCGGAGCCGACCGACGAATTTCGTCAAAAGCAAGCTGCACACTCTTTACTTGATGAACCACGTATTCATCAGCCAGGAAATTACTAATCAACCAAGTCATTTCATCTCTGTCTTCCAACAAAAGCACAGTTTTTTTCCCTTGTTCACCTGCTACTGTCAAGACCGCCGGTTCAAAGATAATCGTCAACCGACTACCACTCTCATCATCATCATAACGAAGAACGGCATGAATACGTTCCAAAGCTGACCGTACAAAACCTAAAAGTAAATGCACAACAAACACATGATCGGAATCTTTCTCCGTCACTGAAGAAGCTTTATCTGAAAGATATTCATACAACGCTTTCGCAGTAGCATCTTTAGAAGAAAAATGTAGCTGCATCTTACCATCCTGTTCTGACATTTCTACTATTACGCCATGAGTACCCTTCATTTCAGTAATCCGGAGATAGCAGCAATAAAGAATACTGTATAACGCATTCTTGTAAACTGGAAATGTTAAGTGTTCCGGAATCATTGACGATATAGAAGAATGATCAATCCCTTGTTCTTCCAACGTACGCAACACCTCTTGAGAAACTCCCTGTATACTCATACGCGCAGAAACAATAAACCGATCCGGAAAGAATTGTTTAAGTTCTTCCAAAAACAGAGCGTCAGGATTAAGAAGTGCGCTCATCACAGTTTCGCGTATCAGTGACACTTTCTCAAGACATTGCTCATAAGAAAGATTCTCTGCACGCAATTGGTCACAATAATTATAAATAAGAGTAAAATCTTCAAGCATCCTACGGTTTGTATATACAGTCTCGGATTTCCGGCAACTTTCTGTCCCCATCAGTGTTTTCATCATCCGTTCCTGAAGGTAGTTTTTACGTAGCAAATATATCACGTACCCTAACAACAACAAAAAAATGATCAAATAAACAAAATAAGCCGCCACCGATCGATACCAGGGAGAAAGGATATATACCGGAATAGAAAAATGCCGATATTCTGTATCAAATACATCCCTCTTATAGCGTACCTTAAAGATATAATCACCTGCCGGCACTCCTGTATATGAGGCTTCATTAATACTACTAAAAGAGGTCCAATCCTTATCATATCCTTCCAACTGGTAAGAATATTCTATATCTTCTCCTGATAAAAAATCCGGAACAACAAAAGAAAGTGCAAATGAAACCTCCGTCCCCTTCAACTGTAATGCCTTACCATCGTCTGTATAGTAATCTCCATCCCCCTGAACCACTTGCGTATGTCCAACAGTCAACTTACGTAACAAAATATCCGGATAAAATTCCGGAGCAGCCTGCACCTCTTTATCCAAATAAAGCAACCCGTCAATCCCACCGAAAAAAAGCTCCTGTGTATATGGACACATGTAATAAGCATCATCACTAAACTCACCGATTTGAACACCTGCACTGTAAAAGTAGGCATGTGATGAGCCATTTATCGGATTATATTTAATCAGCCCCCGATTCGTACCAAGCCATAAGAGTCCGTTCTCATCTTCAAGTACACCATGAATCATATCATTGAGCAAACCTTGCTCCCGTCCGATATAGGTAGCTTTCATCTGTTTGCCATTAGAATTCAAACATACCAATCCTGATGTTGTCCCTACATATAACAACCCTTCTTTGGTCCGATACAGGCTGAGCACATCGTCTACCGACTTATGAAGCATTTCTTTCAAAGAAATCACTTTATATTCTTCAGTCCGCTTATCAAACCGTACGAGTCCTTTCTCCCGACTGCCAAGCCACAAAATAGAATCCCCTTCGGGCAACATTGGATAGAACATCGTAATTTCTCGCTGACCGTGAAAAAAATGATAACTTTTCTGCGACTTGAAACGAATGGTACCTGCCTGCTTCTCAAGTATTAATTTATGAAAACCGGAACCGGCTGTCACCACATAAAGTACACTATCATTTTCCTCATAAATGCCATGTATCTCGGTGGGTTGTGCCGGCAGATTCTCCACAGAATGCAAAGCTTTGTCTTCAAAAGAATAGTAAAATAGTCCCGGATCTCCAGATCCTATCCAAAAGCCATCCATATAACGGCTTTGAACCAATTTATAAACAGGAAATTCTTTATTCCATCGTATATAAGACACAACATTTTGCTTTCCTTCAGGAGAGTAAACTGTAACGGCAGAAGCCTCCTCATTCTCACGATAATCCGGTATATGCAGCAGTCCATCACCTTTCGTCCCGAACCATAGTCCACCACTATCGTCTGTCATAACAGAACGTACCTGCCTGCTTAAGTTAGATGACAGTTGATTGAGCATCAAATTGGTGGCAATAGAATATTTCTTAGCATACATAATCGTTCCTTGTCCGTCCGAAGCAACCCATAAGACATTCTGATGAGGATCTCGATAAATACTATATATACGTACATTCCGGTCGACCACTTCTTCTTTATATTTTTGTGAAGTACGGAGACGGACTAACCCATTCGTTCGAAAACCAATAATAATATCTTCATAGAAAAGGGCTATTCCTGCAATAGTTCCATTCTTCTGCACTAATGAAGAAAGGTTACGAATATAAATTTTAGATTGTCGGGAAATATCATAAACATAAAGATCATGCTCACTATCGATAAAACAAAGAACGCCATTCTGATAAAAGACATCTTCAATAGGTTTCGCATGAAAATCAGTAGATGAAACAGTTGAATGAATTGATAATGTGTCACAATCAAAAGCATCCTGCGAAACCTGTAACAGCTCCCCTGTTTGTTGAGTGAAAATCCACAAAACACCATCATCCGTTACGAATGCCCGTTTATCCATATCTTCTACGGGTACTTTCAGATTCTTAATCTGTACAAATCGTTTATAAGATGTATTATAGTAGAAAATTCCACCATGACTCACCACCCATGTGTTTCCTTTAGAATTGGAATGTAGATAATAATCATCTGTAAAGTCATAATATCCGACAACTTGCCGCGAATCCTGTGAAAGACGATTGATACCCAAATGTGTAGAAATCCACAAACAATTATTATCTGCCTGCTGAATAGAATGGATTACATTATTACTCAAAGCTTTGGGGGCTGAAAAATCAGAACGAAAAACTTCCATGTTTCGGCCATCATAACAATTGACACCATCGTATGTACCAAACCACATCAACCCTGTATTGTCTTGAAAAAGACAAAGCACAGCACTATTGGATAATCCTTGCTGATAATCTACTTTCCGGAAGATATATGAATCTTTACCGCCATCTGCTTGACAGACCAATGAATAAATCAATAAAACAAAAGACAAAATCAAGCGTATTTTCATTGTGTTAATCATTAATATCATCTATTAAATATCAGGCAATCGCTTATATGTTCTGTTTCGTAGTGCGAAAGAAAATAGCCATTAATAATCGATGTCTTTAATTCTCTTTACACAAAGATACGTTTTTATACGGAAAATGCAACTCTATTTTATCAAGTACCTCTATTTTTCAGCAACTACTTCACTACTAATTCGCACAATCCAAGGATTCCGCCTCTTTCATTCTTGCCAATTCCCATCCGCGAAACAGCCAATCTTTGCCTCCGTCTCACCACCCCACACCGGAAAAAAATCCTGCCAATTAAAATTATCTGATACAAGAATCCATCGGCTGTTTGAACAACGAACACTGAACCATAATCTACTTTTGAAAAGAAATAAGTATCATTATCAGCTACGGCAGCCAACGATCCCATCATTATAAATAATGCAATCAGTTTTATTTTCATGTCGTACGTTTATCAATAAGCTGTTCAAAACCTGTTAGGTCTCTTGCTGATACTGTTACGGACATTAGCAACATTACTGGCAACACTTGTACTGTTTGTATGTTTTTCAATTTATTAGTTCCTTCCTAGTCTCAACAGAAGTGTATACACAAAAGAAGCGCGAGACCGCTAAACTTATATCCAAGTGCAGGTTCTGAACTACCTCTGTGTTGGATACAAGCAAAAACAGCTCACGCCCTTGACTGTATATCAGTACCTAGATGCAACATACAAACCAAAGGAAGAACGTTTTGTTTATTTCCTCAACACAGCTCGAATTGTCCAGATTCGCACTTGAGAAAAAGCACTAAACGCTTCCTTAATAATAAAGACGCCTCAAAGAACAGTACAAATATACTACAATTTTCCCTCAATTGTGCTTTTCATATATCAATTCTGTATAATTAAGCCATGTGTTTATCATTGATATAAGACCTATAAAGTTTTGTATATCAATTGATATTCTTGTGGCGTATCTATTCTAACGAAGTAGAGAAGTAAGCTATATAGATTAGTTTCCTCTCAATACTGCTTACTTCTCATGTAATCTATTAATAGAAAAGTTGCTCTTGATTAAGTCCAAACTTTCTTTTTATTAACAGTAAAGTTGCTTTTCATCCCT
>OAVO01000332.1_pt1 | contig 34776 bp, 31 predicted proteins | sample 1501411 | NCBI WGS metagenome assembly OAVO01 (sample SAMEA2580081, study PRJEB22360) | human gut metagenome | biome: human gut; feature: human-associated habitat; material: faeces | place: Denmark | collected 2008/2010 | reverse complement strand
GTGGCGACTGCGTTGCCAGCCACCGTGGAGATGGCCGCACCGGCAATACCGGTGCCGCCGGTAATCCGATCAAAGAAGACGGTGATAATACCGCCAATGATCAGCGTCATCAGACCCAGGACGATGCCGCCGAAGCCGCCGCTGATAATCTGGGAGAAGTTCATGCTACAGCCAACAGCGACCGCCAGGAATACGATGATCACCGGTTCGGCCTCGTTCAGCAGTCTTTTCATCTTGGGGTCCAAATTGCCCAGGATGATACCAATCACCAGGGGCACCAGTGCGGCCACCAGGGCCATTAGGGGGATGTCCGCCATACCGGCAGAACCCAGAGCGATCATGGTGAAGAAGGGACCGTCGTTCAGGGATACCACGGCGATGGCGCCCTGGTCGGCATCATCGCCATACATCTTGGTCAGCACCGTGAACATACCGCCATTGGAGTTGGACATCCCGGAGATGATGGCCACAGCAGACAGGCCCAGTAGATTGTCGTTGAAGATGTGGCTTGCAATCAGGCCGACGGCGATACTAGCCACCAGCTTGGCAAGCGTGACCACCGCGCCCACCTTCAATGCCTTGCCGGCACCGCTGATGGACAGATTGGCACCCACACAGACGAAGAACGCGCCCAGAAACGCATTGGTGCTGGTCAGCACACCGGTGGTGGCGCCGCCAATTTGCAGGAAGTCCGGGAAGAAGCTGTTGAGTGTACAGCCCACCAGCAGCGGGATCAGCATGATGCCGCCGGGGATTTTATTCATGAAGTTAACCATTGGGACGAGTGACTTTTTCTCAGGTTGCATAGCAATATAGCCTCCTCTATATCATTCGGATTGCTTCAAAAGCCTTCGGCTCAACATTCTATGGTCTCCTTGCATTCAGACTCCGTGTAGGATTTCCGGGGAAACGCAAGCTTATATGCTCTGGCAAAAAACGGGAGGCTCACTACACCTACGATGATGCTCATAATTCCACTAATTTTCATGCAATTCCCCGCACTGGATGACCCCAAGAACAAATCGGCAAAGAACGGTGCCACATACCCGCACAGCGATTCTCCCAAAAATGTCGCACTCATAAAGAGTCCGGACACTGTTCCCACAGCCTTACCCTTGGGCGCAGTCGCCATGATTGTGCTGAAACTGGAGTGGCTGCTCATAATGCCTACAAACATAACTGCTGCACAAATCAAAATTCCGGAAGTCGTTGCTCCCACCATTACCAGTACGACCAAGCAAATTCCTATCATGATCTGCGCAACCGCGGAGCTGAACCCTTTGAAGCATCTGATCCAAAGGAACACAGCCGCAGACGCCGCGACATTCACCACCTGCGTCACTGTGTTTACTGTTCCCACCAGAACGGAAGATCCCATCTGAAGCTCATTGATGATATAATCGGAGGAAAAGACGCCGAAGCTGGCATAGAAGAATCCCGCAAACACCTTGACCACCAGCAGCGCAATAATGCACCCAGGCAGAACGCTCTTTACAGCAACGGTGTCTGCCGCATCAACAGCAGCGGATTGCACTTCGTTTGCAGGCGCCACACCTTTTGTATCCTTGGGATAGAACAGCAACACCAGGACCAGCACCGGAATCACGGCGAAATATACGCCGTAGCCGCGGGTCCAGACACCGTCGGATGCCAGAAGGCCGCATGTAAAAATTCCGAAAACAAGACCGAGGCTACACACCGCATCGCTCCATCCCACGACCTTATCCCGCAGATTTTCCGGGGCAATCTCTGTCAGCGCGGCAAAATTGGCGGCCGGAATACTACCAGCGGCAAAACCAGAGAGCCCAGAGAGCACAATCGCCGCCCAGATGCTGGTGCGCCCCAAGAAAAACATGCCGATTCCCCCGACCAGCATTGCCGCCATGGAGAGTACCACCAAGTTCTTTCGCCCCATCAGGTCAATCAGCTTGCCAGCCAAGACGCCTGCCGCCATGGCCACAATACCGGGCAGGACCGCTATCAGCATAATCAACGCGTCCTGATTGGGCCATGTGTTATACATATAACCCAGGGGAGTATAGACAATGTTGTGTATCCAGGCCAGACAAGACGCCAGATAAATCGGGATCATTTTTTTGATAAGCTCTGCTTTTCTCATATCTAAATTACCTCCTGCCGCAAGAATGCATTCCGGCCGAACGCATACCCGCACACCTGGAACAGGCTCCGTCCGTTCTTGCGGGCGTTATCTGTCCGTAAATCCGGTCCTGATCAGTGATCCTTCAGAAATGCCAGGACCTCGCGGTTGAACCGCTTGTACGCATTCTGCGCCAAGTCATGATTGCCGTATTCCGCGGCAGAGAACCGGACCCATTTGCAGTTCGGGATGGTTTCCTGCATCCACTGACCCAATTCCAGCGTAGTTGCATGGCTGATATCTCCCGTTACATACATGACAGGGACTTTGATCGTAGGCATCAGATCCCGCCAGTCCAGCATCAGATGGTCCTTCAGCAACTCACCCAGAATCACATTCTGCTCCGGTGTCGTGTCAGGCATTGCCGGCCGCTGGGCCAACTTTTCCAAATAGCCATCCGGCATTGCGGCATATTCCTCGTCCTTGAAAACGAGGATTCCGCGCTTAAAGCAACTTGGAAACACTTCAAAGAAAGGAGAACCTGGCTGCCAGGCCAATCCCCCCTCCGCCACAGCGTTCGCCAGTGCCCACGGGTCCATCGGATTACTTCCTGTCCGCATGATGTCTTCCTGGGTGAAATTGGGATTGCTGACCAGCATGGGCGGTTCATCGTCAAAAATCACTTTGTTGATCTTGTCCTGGCCAAAAATATCGATATAGCTCCAGATTACGCTGCATCCCATGGAATGCCCCATAAGATTGACCTTTGGAACACCTAACGATTCAATGAATTCGTGGAGGTCCGCACCCAGCCGGGAGATTCGCGCACCATGAAGTGCGGGGCTGTTCGCGTGTCCGCGCTGGTCAATGCAGTAGACGGCATATTGATCTGCATAGGCGGGCGCGTTGAGCATCCACATATCTGCATCATCACTGTATCCATGAAGAAGAATGAATGGCATCCCCTCTCCTTTATGGAGATAACGGAGTCTCACACCATCTTTGGTCTCAAAATAATCCACAGAAAAATCGGCCATTAAAGGATTCCTCTCATAGTTACCCATTGTCTCTCCTCCTCTAAAATTATTTTGATATAGGAATATTCATCATGAAATCATCCGTCTTAGTCAATTCAGAAAACGCTCAGGGATACAGCAGCATCTTTCCGGGTACACCGCTGCGGATCTCCTGAAACGCTTGCTCAAAGTCCTTCATGGGGAACTTGTGCCCCATGATCCGCTCAATCTTATACCGCGGGTCCTTCATGACCTTGGAAAAGTTTTCCCAAGTCCCCCAGATCCTGCGTCCGGAGATTCCGGTCATCTCCACTTGGCGGTAAATCAGGTCCTCTGTGAGATCCAGTGACACTTCATGGCTGGGAAGTCCCACGCACACCATTCTTCCGCCTGCCCGCACAGAACGGAGGCTGTTCGCAATCGCAGGCCCTGCGCCTGTGATATCAATCGCGGCATCCGCGCCGAGTCCGTCCGTCAGGCGTTTCACCTCTTCAACCAAATCGCAGCTGCCGCTGTTGAGTATCACGTCCGCGCCCATTTCTTTTGCGATTTTCAATTTTTCATCCAGGAGATCACAGGCGATAACCTTCACGGCGCCAAACACCTTTGCGGCTGTGATGGCCGTCAGGCCAATGGGGCCGCAGCCGCTGATCAGCACCGTCTTTCCATCCACCTGGGCCGCCTCCACGCCGTGGACACCGGCACCCATGGGCTCGAACATACACGCCATCTCGTAGGTAATCTCGTCATCCAGCTTGAACACCGCATCCGCGCGGACCTTCGCATACTCCGCAAATGCGCCGTTGATGGTCACGCCGAACAACTCGACGTTCTTGCAGATCTCCTTCATTCCATTCCGGCAGAAGAAGCAGTCGTTGCAGGGAACGTGCGTCTCCACGGAGACGCGGTCACCCACCTTTACACTTGTCACATTCCGTCCAACTTCCACCACATCGCCAGCGGTTTCATGACCGACAATGGTGGGAGGATTCATTCTCCTGGCGGTCCACTCGTCCCAATCATAAATATGTACATCGCTGCCGCAGACGGCTGTCACATGAACTTTAATCAGAACTTCATCATCATTGATCTGTGGAATCGGAAGATCTGTCCGGTAAACAAGTCCGGGACCGCGGATCTCTTTTACGATTCCGCACATTTTAGGACTCATGATTCGTCTCCCCTCGTTATCTGAATTAGCTTCCAGCCCGTCCAGGATGGCCTCATCCATTCATCAGCATACCGCCATCACAGTTCAGATTTTCACCCTGCACAAAGCTTGCTGCGTCAGAGGCCAGGAACAGCACGCTGTTGGCCACCTCTTCCGGTGTTGCCGCCCGGTGAAGGGACATGGCGTCCAGAACTTTCTGCTCTTTCTCACCGGTCAAGATTGTTACCAACGGGGTCTTGGTATAGGCGGGACATAGGCTGTTGCAGTAGATATTCTTAGAGGAACCTGCCTTGGCAATGCTCTTGGTCAGGGAGATCACACCGGCCTTGGCCGCTGCATAGGCCGCCGTGCCCAAGTATCCTCCGCCCACCTTGCCGGCGATGGATGCCACATTCACAATCCGCCCGCCGCCGATCTGCTCCATGTGGCGGAACAACACCTGGCTGGTGAGGAACACCGCAGTCAGGTCCACGGCGATAATCCGGTTCCAGTTAGACAAGGTCAGCTTGTCAAAATCATCCGTATTCACAATACCGGCATTGTTGATGAGGACTTCCACCTTTCCCTGTTCCTCTACAATCTGCTGAAAGACACGGACCACCTCATCCGGATTGCCCAGGTCCACGGTGTAGTACACTGCATTGCCGATTTCTTCGCATGCCTTGGCAGCGGTTTCAGGATTGATGTCCACGATCACCGCTTTCCCGCCCATTTGCACAAACTGCTTGGCAATCGCTTTGCCAATACCTTGCGCTGCGCCAGTAATAATGCCAGTCTTGCCGGAGAAAGAAATGTTGTGCAGATTCATCTTGAGGCCCCCAGTTAATTGAATTATTGAATGGTTCAACCATTCAACCAAAATCATATTATATTTTACAAATCAAATTGTCAATTCTCAGTATTTACAAATTAAGTTTGGATATTATGTACAAAACCCATAAGTTCAAAGCTGACAGTTCCTCTAGACAGGCAGTTCTCTTCAACTTGACGCAATTTGCAAAATATGCTAAATTACAAGAAACCCGCAGGAATACAAAGGAGGCAATCACTTGGATATACAGGCTTTTTCCCCCGCAGAAACGCAAAAGGCACCAGAGGTCATCTATTCACAGATTTATCAGCGGATTATCAGTGGAAAACTGAAGCCAGGGGATCGCCTACCCTCTGAGCGGGCATTGGCCGAGCAGTTCCACCGCAGCCGCCACATCATTCGGGAGGCTCTGTTGATGTTGCAGCAGGACGGCCTGCTCACGATCGAGGTCGGCAGCACAGGAGGCGCGGTGATCCAAGGCGTTTCCATCAATATGCTGGCGTCTCCGCTGAAACGATATTTGGAAAGCGGAGACCTGAGTCTCTTGGAACTGACAGAATACCGGTATTTAAATGAACTTGGATGTGTGAGATTTGCTGCCCGTCACCGCACAGAAGCGGATATTCAGGCCATGCAGCAAGCACTTGACCGTATCAAGGCAAGTCTGGACCATGAGGCGGCTTTCCTGGAGCACGATGTGGATTTTCACCGTGCTTTGGCAGCAGCCAGCCATAACAGACTGGCTATTGTGGTCAACGATGCAGTGATCGGCATATCCTCCAGAATGACGGCAGATTCTATGTCTCAGTGTTCCCTTGCCCAGCGCATAGAGTTGAATCTCCGGGTGTATGAGACCCACAATGATATGTTCAAGGCTGTCGTCGCTCAGGACATTGCTGAGGCTACCCGATGTGCAGACGCAGTGGTGGATTTGTTCCACAGCCAGTTTCCCATCGGGAAGGAGTTGGCCCAATATCTGTAAAAGCAATGCGGAAATTTTCCAAAAAGGGTTCTACGGTCTTCTACGATCTAACAGGGAGGGACAGACATGGAAAGTGCCATCGGGGCGTTCAGCGAAATTCTGATCATCCGCTTGAAACCAGGGTGTGATGTGCTGGCAGGGATTGAGGATGCCTGTCGGCAGTATGATTTGAAAAACGGTGTTATCCTAAGCGGCCTTGGCGGTTGGCAGCGGGCCAGTTATTTTGAACCGACCGCATTTCCAAATGGACGTGTAGGTTATGGAACAGCTGTGGTAAAAGAGGGTCTGTTCTCTCTGATCTCTGTCTCCGGCCTGATTTGTCATGAGGAAGATGGCCGCATCAGTCCCCATGTCCATGTAACTCTGAGCTATGGGGATGGAACGACTTTCGGAGGACATCTGGGATATGGCAGCATTGTATTGACCACCACCGAGCTGGTGATCGGCCGAGTGGAGCGAATCGATATGGCTCGTCGGATGGACGCGACCATAGGTCTCCCACTGTTTCATCCGACTCAGCTCTGATCCGCAAGATGGTCAAGTCAGTGGACGACTACGGACATTTTTTTAAACGCCTAAACAGAGGTTCTCCAGTGGCGGCAGCTGGCATAAGCATCCAGGTAGTCATGTAAAACATAGAGGACTGGGAGGGATCGGAAATCCGATCCCTCCCAGTCCTATTTTATCCCTCCCGGTCCTCCTCGCCCGCTGTGCGCAGAATTAGATACACGCGGCGCAGCGCTGCTGTCTTGCAGAGAAAGCCCCGGATCAGTTCCTGCTCCTCCAGCCACGTGACCTGGGACGAGCAGTATCCTGTCTCTCTGCCAGCTTCCCGGCGGGAATCGTCCTCTGTATGTCCAGCCACCGGCCATAGTCTCCGCCGTGGAGGTATTGCCTCAGTTTTCGGATGGCGCTCTTATAGGCCTTCTCCGCTCCACTGGGGCCGTTGTAGTTCAGCCGGATGGCCAGCTCCTGAAAGGTCATGCCCTGCTCCTCTGGCTGTCCGATCCCCAAATAACAACGTACCAGGTTCAGCTCTCTCGGTGACAGGACCTCCTCCATGCGTTGGAAAAGAAGGCTCCTCTGCATCTGGCGGTCATAGACTTTTGCGGGATCGCCACCACAGGACACCGTAAATACCTGGTCTCCCAAGTCGTAACTCCGGAACAGCGTCCAGCTCTCCAGCAGCAGAGACCGTGCCACGGGCTTCGAAACCCGCAGGCTCTTCATGATGTGTGCGAGCAGCTCCACTTCCGATGCTTTTTCATTCTCTGCCATGAACCGCAGAACCTGCCGCAGTTGGTGATACCGTCCGGTTGGGATCGTCAGCGGCAGGGCGCTCCGAGCGGCGCAGTCGCGCATCGCCGCCTGGATGGCAGGCGTGGCATACGTCAAAAAATGATTTCCCAGCGTGGGGTCGAACTGCTCAGCAACTTTCAGGACCGCCATTGCGCCCTCCTGCTTCAAGTCCTCTTCCAGGGAGGGACCGCGCACCGTCCTGTCATACTGCTTTGCCAATACGGTGAGGTAACCGCTGTTCTGTCGGAGCAGTTCCTCTGCCGCGGAAAGATCTCCCTCCTGTAGTCTTTGGACCAGTTCCTCATTTGTGGGGCGGTCCCCAACAGCAGCGTTTTTCTGTGTTGTCATGGAGAACGCCCCCCTCTCTTCATTTCAGCCGCTTCCGCGCCTCTGCATAGAGATGTTCCTGCTCCATGTCCTGGGCGTAGCTGTGGGATGCATAATCATTGTCCAGAAGGGCCTTGTCCCGATACTCCTCCGCCAGCTTCAGGGCGGCCTGTCGCAGCTCGTCGGAGATTCTCCCTCGCTGGTGGTGCTTGCGGATGGTGTTGGTCCGGGTGCTGAAGATACGGTAGACCGGGTGCTGTTTGTTCTGCTCCTTCTGATGCCGCATGGCACCATACTGCCGGCAGGTCAGACGGCTGTCCTGGGGTGCGATGCCGTCGCAGTACTTGGGCTGATGCCCACTGGTCGTCAAGAAATACCGTCCGCAGTTCTGGCACCGACTGGGCGCGTGGACATGATGCATCCCGTTCAACAGGTCAAAGCAGTAAAACTGCATCGGCGTGGGAAAGTTGATCCGCTGCACGAATACCATCTCTTCTTCGTTCCTGGGGCTTTGGGCAAATACATAGGAGGATGCGATCTTTGGGAAGATGGTGAATGCCTCGATATCCGCCATGGGCAGCTGCTGCATATGTGTCCAGAAGTCTTCACTGGTGAAGCAGTCGTGGGTGGCGATCGCAAAATACGTCTCCGTCCGTTTTTTCAAGCGGTGCAGATAACCCGCTTCAAAATACCATCCGGCGGCCGCAAAATGAAAGATTCCCAGCGGGATACTGAACCCCGCGGTCAAATAGCGGAAGAAGAACTGCCGGATCGGGGACTCCGTCTTCAGCAGCTCGTCGACAAGTTCGGGATCGAACAGGACGTCCAGTGCCTGGAAATCCTTCCCCTTTTCCAAAAAACTGTACGGCGGACACTTCCACAGGGCATCCAGCACCTTCTCCATGGATGTACGTGTCTCCGGCAGCAGTTTGATGAACTCCTCGCATCCGGCATTGGCCAGCGCCTCCACCTGAAAGCTGATCTCCCCGCCGTGTGTAAGGAGCTCCCGCATCGTCTCGTCGCTGACATTCAGGATGTCGGCAGCAAAGTACCCGGCGGGAAACGCGGAATCGTCGAAGAAGATCTGATCCTGCCAGACATCCAGTGTCAGATTCAGAAGATGATTGTTCTGCTCGATCCCCAGCGGCATGGCCTCGGCCTCCTGTCCCATATTCGTTTTCGTGCTGTCTTGCGATACTCACATTTTATCAAAATCCGGAGAATAATCAAGTAGAAGGAAAATCCTTCTCTTCAAAGCACTCACAGCTGTGGGCGCTTTTTTCATATTCGGAGCAAGGAGGTCTACAACATGAAATCCAACATCTCGCAGCTTCACACCGTGGATGGCGAGACCCTGATGAGCCAGCCGCTGCGCCCGCCGGACTTCGTGGTAAGCGGGCTGCTCTCCAAAGGTCTGCACATCCTGGCCGGCTCCCCAAAGGTGGGGAAATCGTGGCTGGCCCTCTGGCTGGCAGTGACCGTAGCCAAGGGAGAACCGGTCTGGAACATGGCCACCAAACAGGGTACCACCCTCTATCTCTGCCTGGAGGACTCTGTCCTCCGCATTCAGAATCGATTGTTCGAGGTCACTGAGGACGCGCCAGACAGCGTCCACTTCTGCACGGAGTGCGCTCCCATCGGACAGGGGCTGGAAGAGCAGATCGAATCCTTCGTGTCGGAGCATCCCGGAACGGTGCTGATCATCATCGACACATTGCAGATGATCCGGCCCATCCATGACGCCACCTACGCCAATGACTACCGGGATCTGTCCGTTCTGAAACGCCTGGCGGACCGGCTGGATCTTGCGGTCCTGTTGATCCACCACTTGCGAAAAGAGAAGGCAGAGGATGTGTTCCACCGGATCTCCGGCACCACCGCCATCAGCGGGGCGGTAGATTCCAGTTTCACTTTGGTGGAGGAACAGCGGGGCAGCGGCCGGGCAAAGCTCACCTGCATCGGCAGGGACATCGAATACCGGGAGCTGGAACTGGAGCGGAACGGAGACAATGTGTGGGAGCTGATCTCTGACAGCAAATCGCAGCCGGAGCTGTTGGAGGACCGGATCACAGTTCTTCTCTCTGTCCTTTTGAAAGATCAGAGAGAATTTATCGGCACTCCCACGGAGCTTTCTCAGCAGATCGACCCTGATGGGCAGGAGGGCATCACACCGAAAAAGGTATCCCGCCTGATCCTGCAAAAGGTTGATGCTCTAAGAAAAGCTCACATCACAGCCGCCATCCGCCGCAGCAATGGGAAGCGGATCATCCAGCTCACCAGTGCCGATAGTGACGATAACGAGGCCCCCAAAGAAATCGGCACTATCGACCCTGTTGAATAATTTGCTGGATGCGGAGCGCACGGCTCCGACAAGGGAAAACCTCCCATTTGGGAGGGCAAGCATCGCGTCCGGCTATACGCCGGCCGCAGTTTCGGGGCCCTGCCCCGCCCCCAGCCCCTGAAGGGGAGAAAGGAGTACGAATGCCGAGAGAAAAGAAAACAGAGATCATCACGCTCCGGGTGACGCCTCGGACAAAGGCGGTCATCCAGGCGCGTGCGAAAAGCGTAAACAAGACCGTCACCGACTACCTGTGCCTCTGCGGCCTGGGTAAGGAGATCGTGCAAGTGGATGGTCTGGACAAAGTGCTGTCCGAACTGAAAGCCCAGGGACGGAACCTGAACCAACTCACCACTCTGGCCAACATGGGCAAGGTCACGATCCTGCGCGGCGATGCCTTAGCAGACAAGTATGGAGAGGTCTGTGAGCAACTCCGGCAGCTGTTGCGGGAGGTGACCTGATGGCTACCTTCACCGCAATCAAAAACCGGGGCGGAGGCCGGGGTGCACTCGCCGGAGTGCTGTGGTACACGCAGCAGGAGGAAAAGACGCTGCGGGAAGGACAGTGGCTGGTGAGCGGTTGGAACTGCACCGCCCAGTCTGCTCTCTCTGAAATGCAGCTCACCAAGGAGCGGTTTCGGAAAACAGACGGGCGGCAGTACTACCACTTCGTCCAATCCTTCGCGGCAGCGGATGACCTGACGCCCCGTGAAGCTCTCGCCATCGGTCTGGAGTTGGCCCAACGGGAGTTCCCGGACTTCGAGGTGCTGGTGGCGACTCACATCGACACCGACATTCTGCACAGCCATCTGATCGTGAACAGCGTCAGCTTCCGGGACGGCCGCAAGCTCCACCAGAGTGCTGCGGACCTGCAGGCCCAACGGTTGGCCAATGATGAGATCTGCGCCGCCCACCATCTGTCGATCCTTCCGCCGCCGCAGAAGCAGGTCAAGGAAAAGCGGATGGGCACCCGGGAGTATCGCTCCGCTGCCAAAGGCGAGAGCTGGAAGTTTCGGCTCATGAACGCCATCGACCAGTGTATGCGCTACGCCTCTACCAAAGAGGAATTTATTTCTCTGATGGAGAGCGAGGGCTACCAGGTGCGTTGGGCGGCCAGTCGGAAGTCCATCACTTACACCACGCCCCAGGGCATGAAGTGCCGGGACGACCGGCTCCACGAATCGAAATACACGAAGGAGGTCATGGAACGTGAGTTCCGAATCCGAGCGGAGATTATCTACAGAGGAATTGAAACGGCTGAACCAATCCAGCAAGGCAGCTCCCCGCCGATGGTATTGCTGCCCGCGGCGGACTGGAATATGCTACTGACCCGGCTGGACAGTCTGGAGGCCAGCGTTGGCACACAGGAGGCCCTGCTGCGGGCGCTGTCCCAGCAGGCGGGGCAGTGCCCCACCCAGGCGCAGATGGAGGCACTGACGCGGGATGTGGCCCAAATGCGGGCGGAGCTGAAACAGGCTGGGAAGAAGAGAGAGCTTTCTATCTCGCCGCCCAGTCTCCGGACCGCGCTGTCGGTCTCGATCTGGCTGGCCCTGATCCTGCTGGCGACTATGGTTGGCATGGTGGTCTTGCAGACGATCTGGTCCGGCTTGGCCACACTCTGGAAGGTGGTGCAGATATTGATCCCGTGAGGGACGCCACCACCATGCATCAGCACGCTGACCACAAGCTCCGGCAGAAAGAGCGGCAGAAAAAGATCGCCCTCGGTCACAAAGCGGATGACCACGAGGACGAAATCGATTTGACTATGAAAGGATATTAAATACATGGCAAGTATCAAGCAACTGGACGACCGCAGATTCAAGATCACCGTCAGCAACGGCTACCGCCCCGACGGGAAAAAGATCTGCAAAGCCAAGACCATCCGGGTGCCGGAGAGTATTCCCAAGCGGGGCGCCCGGCAGTATGTAGCTCACGAGGCGGAGGAACTGGAGCGGCAGTTCAAGTCCGGCTACGCCGAGGACGGGAATATGACATTCGAGGAGTTCGCAGAACATTGGCTGACCCGGCAAGTCCGGTACGCTCCCAGCACGTTGGAGAGCTACCGCCGGATGCTGGAGAGAGTGTACCCCTTCATCGGGGCCATCCAGTTGAATCGGCTCCGTCCGATTGCTCTGGAGAATATGCTGGTAGAACTGCGGAAGCGGAAATACCGTGGCAAACCCATTGGGGAGGCCACGGTGCAGAAATACCTGACTGTGGTCTCCGCTGTCCTTAGCGACGCCAAGCGGAATGAGATCATCCAGAAGAACCCGGCCCGGATGATCGATCTGCCTCTAACACGCCGCACTACACAGTACATTCCCTCCCCCGTGGAGATTCAGAAACTGCTGGATGCTCTGGCAAAGGAGCCTCGGCACTACCGGATGTTCTATCTGCTCTCCATGTGTACCGGCTGCCGCCGGGGGGAGCTGTGCGCCCTCAAGTGGGAGGATTTCAAGTTCAGCAGAGGCGGTCTGCTTCTGACCATCAGCCGCTCCCGCAGCGTTGTCCCTGGAAAAGGTGTCGTGGAAGGCTCTACTAAGAACGGCCACAACCGTGAGATCGTCCTCTCCTCCGACCTTCGAGGGTTCTTCATGAGCTACCGCCGGCGGAAACAGCTGGAAGCCCGGCAGGCGAATCGGGAACTCAGCCCCTATCTCTTCACAGATGCGCACGGGCAGCTCATTCACCCGGATACTTTCACCAAACGACTGCGGAAAATCTATGAGTCCATTGGATTTTCGAAGGAATATCACCTGCACACCCTGCGGCACTATTATGTGACCTCCCTGCTCCACTCCGGCGTGGACAAGCAGACAGTGGCGGAGCTGGTAGGACATGCGGACACGGGCTTTCTGGAGCGCACCTACTGCCACCCCCAGCAGGAACAGAAAGAGCAGGCCGCCGGGGCCATGCGAGGGCGAAGCCCTGTTCAACCTGGCCGCCGCGTGTCCAGCCAAATCCCGCAGCGCCTGATTGTTGTTTTCGTAGAAAATAGGTTTCGCCAAAAGTTTCGATAGCTTTGCTCCCGCTCTTGCAGTATGTTGTGTTTGCAAAACCGGCCTCAACTGGAACGAGGCCAAGGAAAGTGAGGTCAACACAACATGGCAAGTATCCGAAAACGGGGCAGCAGCTACCTGCTGGTGGTCTCTATGGGCTATGACTACGAGGGCAACCGTATCCGTCCAAAACAGAAAACCGTTCATCCCCCGGAGGGTCTGACCCCAAAACAGCGGGAAAAATGGTTGAAGGAGCAGGCGGTCCTGTTCGAGCGGGAGTGCAGGTCACTCCCCCAGAGGGAAGCTGATCGGAGCATCACGCTGGCAAAGTACACAGAGCTGTGGCTCCAGGAGATCGCCCCCGGCAAGCTGGCCAAGTCCACCCTGGCCAGAGACCGGCAGGACATCGACCGTTTCCTGCCGGTCCTGGGGCATTACAAATTGACGGAACTCCGTCCCGAACACTTCCGTAACTTCTACGCGGATCTGCGAAAAGTTATCAGCCTTGAAACTGGAAGGCCGCTCTCCGAGCATACCGTGGAGGGTGTACACGCGACGCTGTGTACGATCCTCTCCGATGCCATGGAGGGCGGCTTTCTGGATCACAACCCCGCCTGGCGGAGATACCGCTATGCGGGGAGAAAAAAGGAAAAGAAAATCGTAGATCCGGAAACCCTGAAAAGGATCATCTCCGCCCTGGAGGAAGAGAGTCTCAAGTACGAGACCTACTTCAAACTCATCATCGCCACCGGGATGCGGCGGGGTGAGTGCTGCGGCCTGCAATGGGGCGACATCAACTGGCACGAGCGGTCCATCCACATTCAGCGGAATGTGGTAAAGGTCACCGGCGAGGACATTATCGTAAAAGAAACAAAAACCTTAGCCGGAGACAGGTACGTGTACTTCTCTCTGGAGATGGAGTCCCTGCTACGAGAGTTCCAGCGGGAGTGTGCCTGGGAGACGGAGACGTATGATGGGCGGGAATTGGAGGATTCCGACTACATCTTCCGCCGTCATGGAGGCCGGCTCCCCATGACGCCCTCTACCTTCACCTGGCGGCTCAAGCTGATCCTGAAGAAGCACGGCCTGCCCCCCGCCCTGAACGTCCACTCCCTGCGCCACACCAACGCCAGCCTGCTGATCGCCGGCGGGGCTGACGTGGCCACGGTGGCAGGACTGCTGGGCCACAGTCAGCCATCCACCACGCTGGACATCTACACACACGCATTTGATAAGAACAAGAAAGCGGCCAGTCAGGTTCTGCAGGAGGGGTTGGAGATTTGATGAAATACAGAGAAACGAAACAGCCGCAGATCCCCGTCAACCATTGCGCCTGGTGCGGATCGTATGACCTGGAGATCGGCTGGCAGCAGAACGAGGCCATCCTGCCCTTCCGGCGGAACGGACTCCTGGGCAACCGGCTGAAGTATGTGATCTGTCGGAACTGCGGAGCGGTTCTGTACCAGTGCGTGGTAGAGCCGTGGAGGTTTCCGCAGGTTGAATAATAACGTTTGTCAAGCAACGCGGCCCGCCCAGTTAAATGGGCCGACGGCATTTCATTACGCGGTCTTCTTCCCAGCAGCGGCCTCGACAAACGCCTTAAAGATCTTCTTACTGTTCTCGTCAGCCCGGAAGGACATCTCCGGGTGCCACTGGACCGCCCAGACGAAGGTCCTGTCAGGTAGATACACCGCCTCGATGAGATCGTCCTCGCTGCGTGCCATCTCTATAAGTCCTGGCACCAGGGTCTTGATTGCCTGCTCTGGGGAACTGTTGACATTCATCCCCGCTTCTTGCAGCGCACGGCGGCCAAGGGTATGCCAGCAGAATACGCGCTGTGTGTACAAGCTAATCATAAGGAGGTTTCACAGAATGCCTAATCTCTGGCGGGTGCTATATTGGAAAATTTCGGGATATCATGCCACATTCAGGACCAGAGGCTCCCAGCAGATGCCAGTATGGGATTGTCCTGCCCCAGATCCCAATTCAGGAACTCCCGCCTATGAGAAGTACATATCCCGGACATGGCATAGCCCGCCATAGATGGCTCTATGACCTCTCCGCACCGCTACGGTAAGACATTCTTCTGCCATCCAGTAAAAAAGCCATCAGAGAGGCTGATAAACCGGAGAACGTCCGCTCTGTCTGCTGTTAGAAGCAGAATGATGGGAACGACTGCAGCCTCCCGCACGTCTTCCAGATACCCCGGAAGACGTGCGGGAGTTCCTTTTCTCATCTCATTCCACATAGGTATCACCCTAATCATTGGTTTTTCCGCAGCTCATCTTATCTGATTGACAAAAGGAATACAGCACTCGATTTTCACCGTTTATGCGTTCTCCATATTGATTTTGCCCTATGGGACATCTGACACAAGCGCCTTATATAGAGGTCCGAGGTGTTGCAGCGCAAGGATTTCAGTTAAATTGATCTCGCCTGATCAGGACAATAGCAGCCCTTTGTATGAATCAGACAGTATCATTTAAAAGCGTGCGCTATTTTCTCTGAAAAAAAAGCTTTTATCTGTTCAACAAATTGGCGGTCGGTCTCTAACGGCGTATAGTCAGAGCGATATATCAGCGATAGCTCAATACTCGGAAAATCAGGCGTGATGTAGTAGTAATTGACATCCGGGGACGCCCCGCCGAGCAGCACCATGAGTTCGTTGACAAAAGTCGCTGCGAAGCCCTTGTGGACCATCAGATGCGCGGTCGCTTGCCGGCGGCACTGAAAGCGCATGTCCGGGACAAATCCGGCCTTTTTGCACAGGGTCAGGGAATATCTCCCCAGGCTGGTATCCTCTGGCATCAGGCAGAACGGCTGGTCTTTCGCATATGCCAGGTCAACGACGGGATAGCAATAGCCCGATTTTATCTCTGCGGGGAGGCGAACCGCGCCGGGGACCGCCAACAGGAGATTTTCCCTGATCAGCGGGATGCTCCGAAAGTTCAGGGTATCATTATTGGTGTTGTCAATAATAAAATCAAGGCTGCCCCTGTCAAGCAATTCGTACAGCTCTGTCGACGGCCGGTCCTCAAGGAAGATTTTATAGTTGGCGTACTCTTTTTGAAATTGGTTCACCACAAAATCCAGGATGTAGGAGGTTCGCTGCGGCGTCGTACCGAATTTGATCTGCCGGACATTTTTCGCCGATATATCCTGTATTTTCCGCTTCATCATCGCCTCGGCGAACAGGATCTGCTTTGCCCACTCCACATAGTGCTCCCCCGCCGGAGTGAGGACAACCCCCTGCCGCGAGCGTTCAAACAGGTCAACGCCCAGTTCCTTTTCCAGATTTTTTAGGCTTTGGCTCAGGGACGGCTGCGATATGTACAGGCGTTCGGCGGCCCTGGTCATATTCTTTTCCTCGGCTATCGTCAGGATATATTTCAAGACCAGCGAATTCATAGCCCGCCTCCATCCATAAGAAAAACCTATCGTCCATGTATGAAATTATATATTTTTCTTTTTGGGCTGTCAATGCTATGCTAAAAATGTCAAAACCATCTAGTGCGCACGATATGTTTTCAGCAAAAATGACAAGGAGAGGGGCGTTTTTTTGGAGAATCTACTCGGCATTGGAAGCTTTGCCTATCGCTATCAGGTCGGCAATACATGGTTCCGTCCCCAGGCTCCGCTGGACGCGTTCGGAGTTGCGGACGATGCGGCCTCCATGGGGCTTCTCCGGATCCAGCTGTGCGAGAACTTGAAATATCTGGATTATCCGGCGGACAAGCTGCAAAGGCTGGCGAAATACCTGAAGGACAAGGGGATGAGCGTTGAACTGGGCATGTATGGCGCGACCTACGACAATCTGATGCGCCATGTGGAACTGGCCGGGATGTTTGACGCAGAGATGATCCGCATCGCCGTCGGCGCTGAAAATGAAGGCTACGACACCGACTGCGGCCATCTGGCGGAGACATTCAGGCATGTCCTGCGCGGATGCGATGACAAGCTCACCTTTGGCATTGAGAATCATTTCGATATCACCACCGAAGAAATCGTAAAAGTCGTGGAGCTTGTGGATGACCGGCGGCTGGGGACAGTGTTTGACACAACGAATGCCATCCATCTTCTGGAGCGGCCGGAAGAGACGCTGGCGAAGATGCTTCCCTATGTGAAATCTGTGCATCTCAAGGATTTCCGTATGGAAAAGGGCGAGGCTTCCATTACGATGAACGGCACAATTTGGGGCCTGGGTATGCTGGACACGAATCGGATCCTGAAGACGGTCGCGGAAAAATGCCCCCACGCCTCCATGATCGTGGAGCTGACAGTCCGGAGGGATACCGATGCGGCGCCTGAAGAGGTCATCCGCGCTGAGAAGCACCAGATTCACAGCTCGGTAGAAAACCTGAAAAATCAATTGCGCTTGTTTTATAAGGCTCCCAGTTCCGCTTTGTGTTCCTAAGCGCAAAATTCCCGTACTGTTCCTGCTCTCTGTGCGGCGGGAACATGCGGAGAGAATGTTCATTCATAAGTAAAGAGGTGTGACGGTATGTACAAGCAAGCAATTATCTCCAATTTCCTCGGCGAGATCCGGAACCGTTTCATGGTGTATCAGGGTCCCCGCGACCTGGATGGCAAGTTTGAGTCTGCCAAGCAGATCAAGGGGCTCAGCGGCCTGGAGCTGGCGTATCCCCAGGACTTCGCCGACAGGGCGCATCTGGATGCGCTCCTCAAAAAATACGGCTATGAGGCTGCGGCCCTCAACTTCCGGTGCCGCCGGAACGACAAGTGGCTGCGGGGCTCCTTTACCTCTTCCCACTCGGAAGACGTGGACGAAGTGGTCCAGGAGATGAAAACGTGCATTGACTGCGCACACGAGATGGGCGTAAGATACATTACGACCTGCCCGCTGAACGAAGGCCACGATTACCTCTTTGAGATGGACTACAGTGTGGCCTATGACAACATAGTCCGCGCTTTCCGGGAGATCGGAGACTACGCCGCGGAAAGGGCCCCGGAGATCCGGATCTGCATCGAGTACAAGTACAGCGAGCCCCGGACCCGCTGCTTCATCGCCGGCGCAGGCGAAGCTCTGGCGCTGTGCCAGGAGGTCGATCGCGAAAACATCGGCGTCAATCTGGATATTGGACACGCCCTGCAGGCCGGCGAGCGCCCTGCCCAGAGCGCAGCGATGCTTCACAAGGCCGGCAAGCTGTTTTACGTTCATGTCAACGACAATGACCGCATCGGCGACTGGGATATGATCCCCGGAAGCATCAATTTCTGGGATTTCGTGGAATTCTTTTACTACTTGCGTCGCATTGGATACAGCGGGTGGCTCACATATGATGTCTATCCGAAGGAGAATCCGGCCCCTGAGGTCTTCAACAGCTCCTTCCAGGCGGTGAGCAAGCTCATAGAGATCGCCGGCCGCATCGACAGCGCAAAGATGGATCAGCTGATGTATGAGCGCAATCCCGTGGCTGTCATGAACTATCTGTACACCTTGCTGTAAGAAAAACTTCAAAAAATTCCCAATCCGGCTTGGTGCTTCCAGTGCCATCACCAGCGGTACCAAAGCCCTGCGCTGCCAAGAGCGAATGCGGCATGGGAACACGAACGGAAGTTGGGTGTCAGATTACAATTTTGTTATGGAGGGAAGCAATTATGAAAAAGAAAGAATTGCTTATCGTCATCGTCTCTCTGGTAGTGGTCGTGGTTGGCTATTTGGGCGTTCAGATGTTTACCTCCTCTGATGACGCATTTCCGAATCATACGATCTCAGTCAACGTACATGCCGGCGCAGGCGGCGGAACTGACGTGTGGGTCAGAAAGATGTGCTCCATCCTCGAACAGGATCTCGGCCAGAGCCTGAATGTCTCCAACGTCACCGGCGGTTCCGGCGGCGAGTGCGTGAACCTGGTCTCCGAGTCCGCATCCGACGGCTATACCTGGCTGGGCTTCTCTGAGAGCCTGGCCACCCATGTGGCAAACGGCATTCATACCCACACCACATCAGAATTCGACTACTACATCATCGGCGGCTGCCCCGGCGTCCTCTGTGTCGCCGCCGACTCCCCCTATACGACCTATGATGAGTTCATCGAGGCGGCGAAGGAGAATCCCGGCGAGCTGAAGGTCAGCAATTCCGGCAGAGGTAAGCTGTGGCACCTTAAGACCTACATCGCCGCAGGCCTCGGCGAGGTCCCGCTGGAATACGTTCCTTACGGCGGAAGCGGCGACTCCATCATTGCCTGCCTGAACGGAGAGGTCACCGCAGTAGCCGCGTCCATCGGCGAGATCAATGACTATGTCAAGGCCGGTCAGCTCCGTCCCCTCGTGGCCCTGGAGACCGACTCCTACGTTGTCGGCGAATATACCGTCCCCTCCGCCTGCGACTACTTTGAAGTTGCAAACGACTACTATCCCCTGGCCCAGGTTCTGGGCATCGCCGTGAAGACGGACACTCCCCAAGAGGTAAAGGACGTCATTGAGGCCGCCTTCAATACCGCGATGGCCTCCGATGACATGAAGGAGTTTGCCGAGGAGCAGTTCGGGGATCTGTACGGCTATACCGGCGCGGAGGCCAAGGAGTACATGGTCAGCCTGGAGTCCAAGATGAGTTCTCTGCTGGTAGACCTTGGCTTGAACCAGGTGGACATCGAAGAATTCGGAATTGAATACATCGGATAACCGGGAGGGAGTATCGTGGAGAATAAAAATCTGCGAAGCAGCGACATATTGACGGGTATTATCCTCGCGGCGCTGGGTGTGTTTATCATCATCTACTCGATCAACCTGTCCCGCGGTGAAATATTCTATACGTCCGCAGGCTTTCTGCCGCTGCTCTTGGGCGTCTTTTTTGCGGCGACCGGCGTATATCTTGCAATCAACGGCCATCGGAAGGGCGGTTCCCTGGCGATGTTCACCCTCTCCAAAATCATGGATGCGATCCGGACGAAGCAGGGGATCAATACGATCTTCATCCTGGCGTGGCTGGCATTGTACATCTTTGTGTTCCTGAATATCCTGCCCTATTTCATCGCCACCTTCCTATACCTAGTGGTCATGATGGTTCTGTTCTACAAAAGGAGCATCGTCCTGGCAGTCGTCGTCTCTGTGTGTGCATCCATTGCGATTACCATCATGTTCGGATCGGTTGCCGGCATCCCGCTGCCGTAATCAATAGGAGGACGTTATGCAAGTAATTCAATCTGTAATAGACGCTCTTTTGATGTACGCCACTCCGACAGGCCTGCTGGCCCTGTTTGGGAGTACCACCTTAGGCGTCATTATCGGAGCGCTTCCCGGACTAACGGCCACATTGGGGCTCGTCATGCTGGTCGGTCTGACATATTCTCTGTCCGGTGTCATGGGGCTGACCGTTTTGATGGGCGTCTATATCGGCGCCATTTACGGCGGTTCTATCACTGCAATCACCATCAACGTCCCCGGAACGGGCTCTGCCGCGGCAACCTGCCTGGACGGATATCCGCTAGCCCTGAAGGGTCAGGGAGCCTCCGCAATCCGCATCACGCGCGCGGCCTCCATTTTCGGAACGTTTGTCGGCGCGATCGCGCTGATGTTTATCACCCCGGTCCTGGCTAGCCTTGCGCTGATGTTCACCTCTGCGGAATATACCACCCTCACCCTCTTCGGAATTCTGATCTGCGGAAGCGTAACTGCAAAGGACCTGCCCATCAAGGGATGGATCGCCGGTTTCATGGGCGTGTTCATCTCCCTCGTGGGCATCGACGGCCTGCTGGCGCAGCCGCGGTTCACATTTGGCATCACAGGACTGATGAGCGGTATCAATCCGATCCCTTCAATGATTGGATTCTTTGCCATCCCGCAGATTATCAAGCAGCTGCGCAACGGCGGAGAACGGGACTACAAGCCCGTGCTGGAGAATTCCACGCAGCAGGTCCGGACCATCCCCATGCTGCTGAAAAACAAGCTCCTGATCGCAAAGTCGACTTTGATCGGCTTGGGCATCGGCCTGCTGCCCGGTGTCGGCGAAAATATTGCAGCCTGGCTTGCATACGGAAACGCGAAGAGTTCCTCTAAGACCCCGGAAAGGTTCGGGACGGGCTGCTATGAGGGCGTGATCGCTCCTGAAACCGCAAATAATGCGGCAATCGGCGGCGCATTGATTCCGATGCTGTGCCTGGCGCTTCCGGGAAGCCCCCCGGCCGCAGTGATGCTCAGCGCACTGCAGCTGCAGGGTATCCGTCCGGGTCCGATGCTCACCTCCACCAATCCCACGTTTACATATGAGATGGCAATCCTTCTCATCCTCGGCTCTGTTATACTGTGGGTGGTAGGCGTCCTAATTGCCAAACCTGTTACCAAAATTATTGACGTGCCAAATGGTCTGCTCATGCCGATCGTCGCCGTCCTGTGTGTGATCGGTACATACTCTTTAAATATCTCAAGATTCGACCTCATTATGATGTTCGTTTTCGGAATCATCGGGTATATCCTCGACTGCATGCAGTATCCTTCCGCTTCTATCGTTCTGGGCATGTTGCTTGGTGTAACATTGGATGTGAATCTCAGACGTGCTCTGATGGTCAGTGATGGCAGCCTTCTCCCATTTGTCACTCGCCCGATCGCGATCCTCTTCCTGCTCGCCATCCTGTACTCTCTGCTCGGACCGATCATCTCCAAAAAAATGTCCAGCAAGTTCAAGGATGTGGCAACTAACACAGATGACTGACATAGAAATAAGATTAGCTATTTAGATTTGGTATGCGTTGGAGCAGGCAGGTACTTACATAGGTACGTGTCTGCTTTAACGCTGTTGTCAAGAAGTTCTGCACCTGTTTTTGTAACTCTGCATTAATTCGCAGTAGTTGCCTCCTGTTCTGATTTTTTGGTCCCTTTCTTTATGTATTCCTGAGCTATAGTCTAACTCTAAGTTATTAGCACATTGAGGCTTTATCGAGATTGTACAGATTTTTTGACCTTTGCAGTAACCACCTGGAAGCATTCCAGATGCCTTTGCCGCAGCCAGTAGGAGATCTTCTCTGCGTCCCAAAGGGGCGCCATTCCGATGATGGATTTCTTCGTTGTTCATCACCTGATTAGTCAAGCCACTAGCTCAGCCGGTGACTTGAGTTGGCCCTATAAGGGTCCGCTACCGACTGGCATCTCAAGACGCCCCAATCTTTTCTCTTATATCGCTTGCTCCGTTGCTATTAAAATAGCATTCTTCCTGCTATTATGATCTTGCTTAATTGTAAGGTTGCTATTTTATTAATTCGCTTCGTTCGCGTCTTGTAGCTAAAGTTTTTATCTTCATCAGTAAGCTTGGTAGTTCTGTTCGCTGAAATCGTACCAAAAGAAGAGACACTCGAAATTCGAGTGTCTCTTCTTTTGTCATGTGTTGACAAAAAAGATGCGAGTACAAAGCTCTGATTATTAGCAGTCTCAGAATTCCTGGGTATACCTCGTAATTAGGCTCTCAATTAGATAACATTATTTTTATAGCCCCTCATTTTCCAGTAACCTGCTTTGATCGTAGACTCGTTTTGTAATTTGCAGGTTATGTTCTTCTTCCCGGAAAAACCGAAGCTCCTGAAAATCATCCAGCAGGAAGCTGAACTTGCGGCGGAAAAGCTTTGCCACATTTTGATTGGCGGTTGTAAAGAAAATCTGACGCCGATGCGTGACTGCGATCTCCCGAAGGAAATCCATCAGAGCCAGCACGTTGAGATCGTCAATATTTGCGACCGGCTCATCCAACAGTAGAAAATTGGGAACGAATGGCGTTGCCAGATTCATCCAGAAAAAGACAGAAATCACCAGAGCGGTACGCTGCCCGGTACTCATATGGTTGATAGAAACCTTTTCTCCATTGCGAAAGGCGACCAACTGCCCATCCGTATCAATAGCCACCTTGGAAAATTCCTGTGGGGAGTGCAGGGCCAGAAAGATTCGGCTGATCTGTTCGATGTTTTGGCCGATAAACTTATCTGCATAGAAGTCTGGAGACTGGAGACATTCCAGTTCATTGCGCAGTTTCCCGCAACGGTCCAGCTTTGTCCGGATATCATTAATTTCTCGCTGATAAGCCTCTTTTTTGTCCTTATTTTTTGCGGATACGGTGATTTCACGTGCTTTCTGATGGAGATTTTCGCAAAGAACACGGATAGCTGCCCCGTTCAGTTCTTGGTCTGCCGCTACATCTCCCACGGCATCCCAAAAGGTAGAATATTGATCCAGTCGCGCAGTCTCTTCATGAAACTGCTCCAACTGTTGTTCTGTTCGACAATGATCCTGCCTGATTTGTTGCAGTTCTTTTTGGACTCGTTCCCACTCGGACTTCTTTTGCAAAAGGGCTGTAGTAAGTTCTCCTCGCGTATTCTCCCAATGTTGCAAAAGAGCTGAAAACGTTGTGATCAACGTTTCGTCTGCTTCCTCCGGGTCAAATCGTTCGGCAAATTGGGAGGGGATCGTCTCAAAAAAGTTCTGCCGGCTTTTGAAAATTTCATCCAGCGTCCCGCCAATAGAGACCTGCTCCTTTTCCGCAAGTAGATATCGCTCTATCTCCTCAAGTCCATGTTTCGCCTTGAAACAATCCTTTTTTGTGTCGCTAATGGCCTTTTGGAGATCGTCAATATTTTGAATGCTCGGGAAATCCAGATGGATCCTCCGCAAGGCCTCGTGATAGTCCTCTGCGGCAATTTTTTGGTTTCCCAACTGTTTCAGTGCGGATTTCACGGTCTCATATTCATCGGAAACATTTTGTTTTTCTTGATAAAGTGCCTGCAACTGCTGATCGACCAAGGCCGACTCTTGCTGCAAGTGTTCCCGAAGGACCTGCTCTGTGATCCCCTCCGTTCCACATAGAGGGCAGGTATGGCGAGTTGCATTCATTTGATAAAGCTCTAATCCCGCAGATCTCAAAGCGGAAAAGAGCGTGGCCTGTTTTGCCTGATCAAGCGTCTTTTCTTCAATCTGAGCATCCAGATCATCCAGCCGCCTCTGTAAACTGGACCGCTGCTGATGCATCTGCCGCATCTGCTCCTGGAGCTGTTGGGGCGTAGCCTCAACTACTACCTCCAAAATAGCGCCGTACTCCTCTTTCAACAGTTGTAAACGATTGGAGGTAGTCTCAAGTGTCTTTATCTGTTCGATACGATCCTGGTACGCATTAAACCAATCCAGATGATTTGTGCGGAATTGCAGTTGCTTTACCAAGGGCTCCAGCGCACGCAAAGAAGAAACAGTCTCTTCGGAATCTTTACACCGCTTTGTCTGCTCCTCCACTTCTCGTATTAGGTCACGTTCCTTCCCCTCGAGCAATGCGACGTTTTCTTTCAGTTGCGCACAATTTTTCAACATGACGGGGAGCTGCTCTTGCTGGATGCTTCGCTTTTTTGCCAGTTGTGCCCTGGAAGGAACGGGGCCAAGACTTATCACCTTGTCGTATTCCGCCTGAAGCCTCTGGGTTTCTACCAGAATCTTCTCTGGTTCCGTATCCCGTCCGAAGTTCAGACCGGATGCGGTGAGATATGCCTTAAAGGACTCGATATCCACCGATGGTATGACGAGGGCATCGATCTGCATTTGCAGCCGTTTCGCCTCTTCTTCGTATTTTGCGGCCTGTTCAGCGCATTTGCTCTTGTAGCTCTGCACATTTCGCCACATCTCTTGTATCTCTGGTCCATACAGGATCTTAGCAAAAAGCTCTTTCAGTTTTGGCTGGTCGCTCGTAAACAGGAACGTCTCCTCTGCCGACAAATAATTGAGGCGGTGGAACAAGTTTTGTAACTGGGGCTGTGTGCGATTGGTCCCCCGCATTCTGTAAAACTGCTGTTCTCGTTCTTTCTTCTTTGCAGGCTTCAAGGGTGGCGGGAGTGCCACCGATCGTCCATCCACCTCTGCTAACAGTATGGGATATGCGTGTATGGAATCTGATTGCAAAGCATCTCTCTGAAGGCTCCTAACCTCTCCCGTCAAAGCCAACTCGATTGCTGAGAGCAGAGAGGTTTTTCCAGAACCGTTGAACCCATAGAGCAGATTGACCTTTTGGAACGGAATATTCCAATTTTTTTGGTAGCAGTGGGAGCGGTATCCTTGAGGAATGAAAACAGAACATACCTTAGTAAGGCGTTGACCAGCCACGTCATCGCTTGAAGAAATTGCAGCCTTCTGTTCTTCCGGTTCTCCGGCCAAATAGGCATCCAGTTTCCTTTTCGCATACTCGTCCAGGCAAAAGCCCAGGCCCTTATCCTCCAGCTGCTTCAGCCAGATATCGCCGGGCTGTTGCAATTCCTCCTGCATAGTATCCACTGTGATCCGTCCAATCGGGATAGCGTCTGACAGATGCTCCAGAGAAAGAAGCAGGTTCCTTGTGTACTCTGTATTGCTGGTGAAGGCGATCCGTTGCCTGGGATCTACTTTTTTCAGTTCCTCTTCTTTTAGGACACTGATCCAGTAGATGTTCCAGCTGATATCATTGGCCAGACGGAAATAAACCGGCTCGATCACGTCAGAAACAAAGTGATCCCCCCATTCACTCCATGTACGCCATTGCTCTGCCGTCTCATGGTAGGTAAAGAGATACTTTGCAAAGGCCCTGGATGGATCTCCATACTGTTGTTCTGCCCAAACGTAGGGAATATCCTCCCGCCAATTTTGAATAGGGTCCGCTGTAAGCCCTGTGGACAGAATGGCCTCAAGCATCAGATTCGATCCCGCCATCCGTAATATCCCCTTTCACGATCGTACCGCGCCCCTGTGTGATCTCGGCAGACAGCACAGGTTCACAAGCGAGTCTACGTCCTTTCGTCTCGAAATAAAACACGCGGATGAACTGACGGAGCAGATCTTCATCCCCGTTGCACTCTGTATCTCTTAAAAATTTGGCGTACTGACGGGCCTCGTGCGGCGTCTGTGCATAGGCCACCAGGGCCTCCTGTTCCGCAGCCCGCAAATTGATGCTGGGCCTGCCGGATTTGTTCGTTTGGTAGCAAAAGCTGTGCGGAGCTTTTAATGGAGCACACTGAGCGGGCAGTTCTCCCTGAAGTATGTCGATCAGATACAAAAAATGGTCGAACTGAGTGGCGGCGCTTTTTCGATCTTCCTCATCCAGAAGCAACGTCCAAGCGCTCAGGTTTTCCGTTTCATCGATCTCCAGGATATTGTTTGGGAATGCTTCCAGTGCCAACGCAAAAAACCGGTCGGCATCCCATCGTTCTTCGGTATCCAGAGGGAAACGGTATGCATCCTCTACGTCACAGCTGCTTTGGTAGAGGGCTGGGTTTTTTTTGGCGATCCGATCGATCCTCTGCTGGAGCGTTTTGGTGGAGGGTGCCTGTTCCACCCAGCTCTGAGTGTCCTGGTCATAGCAACAGCGCACCTGAGCATGGACGTCCGACACACTCGTCTTCCCATAGCCATCTTGGTCAAAGTTTGGCACGATAAGCTCCAAGGCCTCCTCCTGAGACTGGCTGAACCAAACTTCCGTCCGTTTTGGCTTCATGATGGCGCCAAATAATCCGTGTTGTTCATTCTCTCTGTGCAAGGAAGTCTTTTTCTCCCATTTCTCCGAAATATCGTCTGCGTGTTTTAGATAAACGCAGGACCAGGACAGGGCGAGCGTTTCTTCTGCCTCCTGACGGCCAGAACGAGATAGTGTGGTACCTGCCGCCCAGTTGCAGGTGATGTAAGTACCGGCCTTTCCGTGCTCGAATAATTCCCAGCGGAGACGGGAGAACACCGCATCTTTCGGGTGGCCGTTCAACTGAGGATGCAGGATGGTGAGGCCGGACATTTGCAGCCCTTCATTCTGCAATGCCTGCCAGGTAAGTTCGTTATTCATGGAGTCTGCACAGAGCAAGGTCAAGAGGCGATTTCCCAGCGTGAATATCATATTTCCAATGGTCATGCCTGCCTGTTCGCAGAGGCAGTTACGGTCTCCCATAGGCTGCGTTTTCAGTTGGGGAACCAGACAAAGGGTGGGCTTACCATCCCGACAGGCAAGGAAGCAGTAAAACAGGGCGTTGACAAAGCGATTGGAGAGCACCCCCCAGGAATTGCAGGCTGTATCCAGCAGAAATACGCCGTCAAGGTCTGAGAGCTTTTTGATCAATGAATCAAATTTTTCCTTTTCCATTCCCTGACACGGCAAGACCCAGAGTTTATGGTTTTCGGGCCATAGGGACTCGTCTTCGATAATATTCACAATCACCTGTTCGGAGATGCAATACTCCGGAAACAGAACCAAATCACAGTATCGTTTCTTTGCAAGGCGCAATAGACGAAGGCATTTTTCGTCGTGCTCGGCGTCTTCGATCCAAACACCCTTCTCGCGGTGAAACGAAAAATCCCCCCGCATCTGTACGCGCAGAAATGAGTAGTTGCTTTTTTGGCTATCGCAACAAATAGGCAAATCCCAGTCGATACCCTTGTCCTTCAGTTCATGCTGCAAATCGACAAATTCAAGACGACCACCCATGATCAACCGTCACTCCATCGTTATTTTCTTTCATCATATCACAGCAAGCAAATTCTTACAAGGTTCGCTCGATTTCTATTGTTTCTATAAAACAAACTATGACTTTAAAGGAGGATTCAACCCCATGTTCTACAACACAGAAGCAAAGCAATCTTTGGTCGCCCGCTACCACGCTGGCGAATCCGTTGCCGCGATCTGCGCCGACACCGGCGTACCAAGAAGTACATTCTACACATGGACCAAGCCATATATGGTAACCGCGACAAACTCCGGTCATGCGGTCAGCCAGCAGGAGTTTATCAAACTGAAACAGAAACTCCGGAAGTTAGAGGAAAAGATCGAGATATTGCAGAAGGTCAACTGCACAGTCTCATCGCCACTTCAGGAAAAGCTGCAAGAGCTCGCCAAACTGTATGGACAGCACAGCGTCCATGCTTTATGCGAGGTCCTCTGCGTATCCCGTGGGACCTTTTACAACCATATCTTCCGGCGGAAAGAGGTAACAGCCTATGATAAACGCAGAGCCGAAATGAAGGAACATATCCAGACAGTTTTTGATGAAAGCCAGCAGAGATTTGGCGCAAACAAAAACGCCGCTGTGCTGATGGAGCAGGGCGTTCGGACTTCACCCAAGTACGTGGCTGAACTGATGCGGGAGATGGGTTTGCAGAGCATTTCCACCTATTCCAAGCAGGATCATCAGAAGCGTGAACGGCTACTGAAAAAGCAAAACCTCCTGCAGCGACAGTTCAAAGCAGACGCACCGAACCGCGTCTGGGTCAGCGACATCACCTGTTTCAAAGTAGATGGCAACTACCTCTATGTCTGCGCGATCCTTGACCTGTTTTCCCGAAAGGTCGTGGCCCACAGGGTATCACCCAAGAACAGCACCTACCTGGTCACTTCCACCTTTCGGCAGGCATATCAGAATAGAAATGAGCCCCGGCAGCTGACGTTTCACAGTGACCAGGGCTCGCAATATACATCCAACGCTTTTCGGAAACTGCTTCGCATGAACAAGGTCATCCAGTCCTTTTCCAAGTCCGGGCGCCCACACGACAATGCCGTAGCCGAGTCCTTCTTCGCCTCCATGAAACGGGAGGAGATCTATCGGAGACAGTACCATTCTCAGCGGCAGTTTGCGGAAAGCATTGCTGATTACATTGATTTCTACAACACCAAGCGTCCTCACAGTACACTCAACTACAAGACTCCAGATAGGTTCGAATCGCTCCATGCGCAGAGAAAAGAGCAGGTAGGCTGACCTGGACACTGGGGTTCAAATCAGAGGAATTTTCATTTTTCGTCTATCTATTTTCACTTTTTGTCCTCTTCACGCCAAACGGGAGAGCAGAAAATAGAAAGGGAGAAAGCCTGTCATTTCAAGGTTTTCTCCCATAAAGCACAAGCAGGAGCATTAGACAGTCCAAGAAAACTGTTCGGTACTCCTGCTTGTGTTCAACGCCAATTCAGTTATCAGCCCGCTCATTCATCTATAAAGATGCTAAAATTATCGGAGCCGAGAATCATCATACAACCCGGGAGGCAATTCTCACGATTATAGTCGACAATTGCTTTATGCAACTTTACATCGTCCGCACTTCTCTTAGTATTGGCACTGGGGTGGGAGTGCCACTCGCCAATGTAAGTAAGATTGTCTAAAGCAGTCTTATAAATATCGTCAAGACGCTCAGGCAGATTAGCGCAGCCTCTGATAAAAGAAGTTGGAGAGGAAATGCTATCATCTGGTGCCTTCACTTGGCAAACAACATAAACACGCTTTCTTGCTATATCATATGCTCCAATAAGAACGCCACCAGTTTCGTTAGGTAAAGCTCTTCTTCGATCCGCCTGCATTTCATTAAGCAACGATAATGACAACTCTACTTGCCAACCATTATATTCACGTGTAATCCATTTCTCTGCCATAAAAGACTCTTTTTCAACAGAATCAGAGACGTGAGTCCATATAATTATTTTCCCATCGGCATTACTTGTATGCAATTTGATTGCTTTGCAACATAATGCTGCGCTTAGAGAAACATTATCCTGTGATATGCGGCTTGAAATGCTGCGGCATGTCCCAGAATATATCATAGTCTCTGGTAATGACATGTGATCCGAGTACTTTTCATTCTTCAGCAGCTCCCGGTAATACTGCATTTCCAACAAATCCAACCGAGCCGTCCTGTCGGCGCTTTCAAGCAGCATGATTGTTGCTGTTCCTTGCGGGTTCAAGAAGCAGGAAATTCTTCGCGCATCGGATTGAACATCCAATGCAAGATGGCGTTCAACGGCAATGGATGCCGATGCATCCAATATGATATCTGATTGGCCAAAAGCCATACTTACAGAGTTATCTTTGCCAAAAACATCTGATGCAATAGCAACGAGGTCAGAATCAGACTGGATGTGGTTCGCAACTTTTTCCAATGACTCTACTTTAGAATAGCCGATATCGTTGCTTGTTAACACGTGCCGCGCAATATTATGCGGCCAGAAATAATCATGATCGATAATCGTCCATTTACCATACCCGGACCGCAAACAGTTGTTGAGAATATGCGATCCAATTGCCCCCACGCCAACAAGCGAAAAAATTTTTTCTCCGTCAGTTTCATCAACTTGGTTTGCCCACCTGCATTCGCGCTTTGATTGTGCCAGATGAACATTAAACGGGGTGATAGCAATATTGGCACCATTTCCGCCTGGATGTTTACTGAGTCCTATTCTGCTTCCGTTTAAGTGAAATCCATAATCAGTCAGTATATCTTTTAAAGAATTGTCAATAACAAAAGACCTCAAATCAAAGGTTTCAATCTCAGCCTCTTTGATCCGTTGTTTTGGAATAGCTAGGTTTATCAAGACTTTACAAGCAAGCAGTTTATTCCTCTCTTGCCTAAAATAGCTATAATAAATTCGCGGATTTTGTACAATAGTAAAAAGATCGGTCAACCAAGCTCGAATGGTATCACAGTTTTTGAATGAACAGAGCAACTCCAACAATGTTTGGGGCATATTATGTATTAAGTTTGAAAAATCCGGAGGGACAGGAAGGGAGAATACTGCGAAGTAATTCCCGTCGCTGGATTGATACATCAGTTTTCCAAATTCACGATCCTCTACAATGTACTTGTCAAAATACGGTTTCCCCAACTGTCCGTTCCAAACAATGACGTTACTTACATACGGGAAAAATGGCTCTAACGGTTGGTCCGGACGATGAAGCTGATTCATGGAGGTTTTTCGGAACCAGTTTTCAATGCACGTAAACAAGAAACGCCCATTCAGCTTGTGCTGTATTTCATGATAACCCAAATCTGAGTAACACAAAGATTTATGGACGTTATCCTCATGGAAATTTAGGTGGGGAACAATCGGGAAGTCATCCCTAACAGTGACAACAGGAAGGGTCTCTGTATTACTGATATAGATTGTTATCGGTTCGATGTTCCGAACAGGAATCAATCGATGCTGGGGCAAACCAATCACTTCAAAATCGAGTTCAAGTTCATCGCATCGGGAAACCGTATCATCATGACTTCTTATGGCATTCAGAGAAGCGCGAAAACGCTCGTGTTCTTCCACGAGCGTCTTCACCTCCATTGTCAAATTGAAAAAGGCTCCCATTGTTAACCCCCTGCCCGCGGCGCAGGAGTATGAATGAATGCGGCATTGAACCCCGTGTCTTCCCGTATGCCCGTACGATCAATTTTGAATCGCAGAGGTTTTGGATTCGTTTTCCCGCCATACTCCGATGTTATAAGCAAAGTTTTGCTAGAACCGTCGGCATTTTTGCAATATTTCCTATATGCCTTTTTTGCCTGGACATGGGGCGGTTGCGTATCACCGTCTCCGACATCAGAAAATGCGCGGCACGATGCCACAAGGAATGCGTTCTCCTGGCCGTATTCCTGAAGCAAACGTTTTATGTCTTCCGAAGGTTCTGTGATGTCTTCCCCCTTTTCATCAGAAAGTCCTGTATAGCTGCAGTGGTGCGGTATATCATATAGGTCCCACTTCAAATTATCGGCATTCCCCGAAGATTCGGAGCGCTTCACAATCTTGTCGAGCACATCATGTGGGGTGTCCCCTGTAATGAACAGATTTGTAGTTTGGTCTGCGTTTTCAAGCGCAATCTGGATTACGATGGACGGGTCATTGCGATTATCCACATCCTCGGCATCTTCAGAAAATGGGGCATGAACAAAGATGGAAATCTCGTCACCCAAGTTATGCTGTGGGCCTTCTAATAGAGTCCCAGCATGGATAATCGGATAGTCATTTTCTTCGGTTGACAATTCATTCTCTTCCAGCCACGAGGCAAGAGCTCCTGGGGCGGCAAAGATTTTTACCCCTTTCCCCCCACATTCTTTTAGACGATAGCGCGCCTCCTGCCGAATGACCCGTGCATCCTCACACAGGTTGACATCCAAGAGGAACGCAGCGGATATCCACAGTTCCTTGATTTTGGCTCGTTTCCCCGTTTGGTATTTTACCGCATGGTCAAAACAGAAAAAGTCCGCCGCCCCCTTGACATGGTCATCGTGCGGGTGGGTAAACATCACGACATCAAACGTATCGATGTCCTTCAGCGATTCAGTCAAATCCGTATACTTTGACTCGTTGCTGTGCATATTTGCATAGTCCATCAGCATCCGCTTTCCGTTGTCTAGTTCGAGGAAGATGCATTCTGCGTTGCCTTCTGGAAAAAATGTAATTGTCTGGCCCATAATGGCTCCTTTCTTCCAATAGATATTCTTGGTCCAAGATTATTTTTGATAGCAAAGATAAGTGCAGTTTGCCACTTCGTATCCATGACGCAGCAATAGTCGGTAATCGGATTCTTTGGGCTTCCGGAGGGTCGTTTTGTAATTCATAGCTTTTTCTGAGTCTGAGGTTGACAGGCATTCCTGCAATAAATGCGTTCTCAAGTCATCAGGGCATTTGCTGGCCGAAGTAATCTTTTCCGCGCTACCGCCTATTTTCAAATACATTCCCTGGTTGGTCCGTTTAATGAAATCCATCACCATACGGTTCCGCAAGGATGTGACTTGATCCATAGAAATATCCAACAAACGCTTCAGATTAGAATAGGTGAAGCCTGCATGACGTCGATAAGGGCCAATTGACGCAGAGGCGTTGCTGACAATCATGTAGTCCAAGCCGTCTTTCAAAGTGCCTGCGTTTTCCGGTGTAAATATTGACTCCAGCCCCAAATTATCGTAGACGCCGCCGTCCCATAAGTGAATGATTTTATCGGGGGCAGAATAATCCACATCGGAATATCTGGGGGGACTCCACTGATATTCACTTGTGGGCAAGCAATAAGGGCCTATCAAAATAGGGAATCCGGCTGATGCAGCCATGACAAGGGACAAAGGAATGTCAGGATTCTCAACATACCCAATTTTGTAATCGCCCATGTTGTTCTTGCAAAATCGGAAGCGCTTTCCTGTTTCATAAGTAGTGCAGTTGGTATACCAGATAACATCCCCAGAGAGGTCGGCTAAGGACCCGTGTATTCCCCATTGGCGCTCCAACTGTTTCGCAATGACGTTGGGCTTTTTGTTCCAGTAGTATGGGGAACAGATGAGTCGCAGTACGGCAGATATTTGTATATCGTTGGCCAATATAACCCTCTCGATCGAGGGCAGGACAGAGGAAAGGAACGTCTTGCTTGATGGCCATGTCAAATCATTATGTGAATAAATCAAGCCGACACAGAGGCTAGCACCGGAAACCGAGGAAACCCGTTTTACTTCTTCCAGCAATTCGTTCTCGGCCAGCCACTTAAATAGGCCAAGGTGAAAAATTGTAGCCCGGATACCTCCACCAGATAGTGCGATGCCAATATTATGTAGTTCCATACTAGAACATATCGCCATCTTGACCATTATCATCGCGAACCGAAAAAGATTTTATTATGATGCTCATTTTATCCTCCTAAAATCATTTGTTAACACTCTCTGCAAAATACTGAAAAGGCATGGCCTGCGAAGCGTTCCAGTCGCACAGCAAACAAAATATAGCGAAAAGATTGGATTGGCACATTCTCTACCGCCCTCTGGTTTCAATTCTCCAAATTCAAAAACTGTTCTATTGAAAGAAGATGGTTTCTTCCACTTTGCTGGCAATGTCCTCTAAATACACTGTGGCAGGAACTCGACCCACTTTGTTGTAAATAAACACTGCAGCCACCCCCAATGCGATTCGCTATTTTTAGCATTATACCATTTTCTGTCTATTTTGTATAGCTCAAATCGCGCCGATATTGAAACTCACCTCTCTTGGTTTAGCAGATTGAAATAGAGCAAGGGGGACGAGTTCACACATCGTCCCCCTTGCTCTATTTCAATCGCAGAATCTGTCGTACAGCAGCACGAATTGTTTCTGGATGATTCCGTCTCCATGGTAATGCCCGAAGAAGTGATACTGGAACCGGCATCGCTGTAGCACCTCCTCCTGGAAATCTGTGAGCTCGTCCGGCTTAGGCATTTCCCGGAGCAGTTCATTCTGGATGCTGGTAGGGGCGCAATGGGTGATGATGTAGTCGACTTTCCAACCTGCCTCGCCTAGATTCCGCCGCGCTTCCAGATATTCTTCTTTGCTGGGCAGTTCCTCTTTCCACCAGGACTGGTGGTTGATTCGAAAGGCCGCACCTTTGGCGTTGAGCACATGGAACTTCTGGAGGAACCAGGGATCGTCCGTCTCCAGGACGCCGCCCTGAATATCGTGGCTGCTACCCCCGCCCATAGTAAAGACCCGTTTACCGCACAGTTCAAATATCTGACCGCGCTCCACAGGAGTACAGAGGGGTGGATGCACCGGATCATCCAGGCTGTCTCCATACACTGATATGTATATCATAGGAAGGGAGCAAACACCATGACCTACACAGATCAAGAGAAGAACTGTATCGGAAGGATTATACATCTGAAGCTGATTTTCAGCGCGGCCTGTCCTCTTACATCGGATTTTACAACGATCAGCGTCCGCATCGGACGCTGAAAAATCGGACACCCCGTCAGATAGAGGAGACATTCAAAACCGCAAACACCTGAGTGTGTCAGCAGGGGTTCGAATCTCGCTGTTTACGCGTTTTGTACCTCGATTTTGCCCAGTTTGCAGATTTCCGATGATATAACTCCGAAAAACAGAAAAACCAGAAAGCCTTGCAGCGCAAGGCTTTCTGGCATAAGATGACCCCACCTGACGTGAACAGTGACAACTATCTGTTCAAATCGGGTGGGGTCATTCATTTTGGTACGCCCGACTGGATTCGAACCAGCGGCCTTCAGAGTCGGAGTCTGACGC
>OAVO01000329.1_pt1 | contig 35029 bp, 40 predicted proteins | sample 1501411 | NCBI WGS metagenome assembly OAVO01 (sample SAMEA2580081, study PRJEB22360) | human gut metagenome | biome: human gut; feature: human-associated habitat; material: faeces | place: Denmark | collected 2008/2010 | reverse complement strand
GTTATCTGCTGAAATGGAAAGAGGCGTGACCCCACAGCCGTGACCGCAGCCACAGATGCCGATCGAATAATGTTTTAAGGTTGTCTTTTTCTGAAATTTAAAAATTTCTTTTTTCCCCTTTCGAAAGATAATACATGAAAGAATAAATCTGTTTTGGTTTCGGTACAGGTAAATGCATCCCCGTCAAAAGGAAAGCAGTATACTTTACAGCCGAGTTTTCCTGCAAGTTTTTTTGCAGAGGACTGGTTATTGTAATTACAGATAAAAGCGGTGTTTCCGAGACGGGATAATTCCAATCCGGTGGAGATGGTCTGTGCGAGATCCCACGGACTGCCACTTAAGATAAAAAGATTAAAATTCTCTGGGCCTAATTCTATTATATCCTTCTGATATACACCAAAGTCTTTCACATAAATGGCGTCTCCGGAATCGGGCGGTTCAATCCCCTGACCGTAGTCCGGGATACCGCGGAAATATTTGTAATAACAGATACCATTCTGTTCTTTGACTGCCGGATGCTCCTGCAGCATGGAACGCAGATGATTGTTACCATTACGTTCTGTGTAAACGGCAGGATAACCATTTGCAGTTAAGGTGCTGGCAAGTGCTATGGCAATATGTGTTGTGCCAATACCTGGTTTGCTTCCAAAAACAGAAATATTTTTGATTGTGAGATGGGAAACGGATGGACACGCTGTTTTTAGATCCTGTTCAAGAGCTTCTTTAAAAAGACGGACCGTTTCATATCTGTCCGCTGCATCATATGCAGTAGCTTTTTGAATGATTGTCTGAAAAATAGTGGAACAGGGTTCCGTTGTATAGCTGCTCAGATATTGCAGGACTTTCCCGAGTCCATACACATCTGCGGAAGGCGTTACTGGAAGACCATTCAGAGCCTCCGGCGCAGCAAAATCCATTGTTCCGTAAATTTGATAATTTTTTCCAGAACCGGTAAAAAAAGATGCAATTCCAAAATCGATTAATTTGATCTGATTTCCACATACTATAATATGCTCTGGTTTTAGATCCTGATATAGGATTGGATATGGCATTAAATGATGCAGATAATCTAAAATATCACAAAGCTGGATGCCAAATTTTATTAAAAGTTCATGGGAAATTTTTTGATATGACACAAAAGTGTCAATGGATTGTCCCTGAATAAATTCCTCGATGATATAAAAGAAATGTTCATCTTCTTCAATATCGTAAATAATGGGAATTCCAGGATGATTGAGATTCTTCAGAAGTGTGGCTTCCGAAGAAGGTGAAGATACCAGAGAAGTGTCTTTGGGGATACACTTGATTGCCCGGTATACGTTCAGTCTGATATGTTCGGCAAGATAGACGGTGCTGCTGTTTCCAGTACCAAGAGTAGATAGAACCCGGTATTTGCCAAACAAAGTTGTTGGTTTAACGAAAGATCGCTCCTTTCAAAGCGTATCCGTTTCGCCATCTCATGCATACCTTTATAACATGAACAAAATTGTTTTGCAACTACTTTTTATAACTTTGGTGAATTTTCACAAAATTTTATGGGTGCAAAGGAATTGAAGATGAGTTTAGAAATATTTAATAAAATGGTATACTTTACATCAATAGGGCATTTGATTATAATAGATGTACAGTTTACAAGGTTTTCCGGATGAAGGAAGTGATAATATGAAAATTGAAAAAGTGAATGAGAATCAGATTCGTTGCACTTTGACCAGAGAAGATCTGGCAGAACGTCAGATTAAGCTCAGTGAACTCGCATACGGGACCGAAAAGGCGAAGATGCTGTTTCGAGATATGATGCAGCAGGCTGCCTATGAATTTGGATTTGAAGCAGACGATATACCGCTTATGATTGAAGCTATCCCGCTTTCCGCGGACACAATTATTCTGGTGATTACGAAGGTAGAATATCCGGAGGAACTTGATACACGTTTTTCCAGGTTTTCAGATCCTGATCCGGAAGATTTGTATGAAGATGCTATGTCAGGCAGTGTGCAGAATGCAGCGGCAGCAGGCGCTGATGATATATTAGGATTATTCAGAAAGATTCAGGAAGAGCATAAGAAAGCTGCAAAGGAGCCGGAGGGGGATACCCAGACGGCAGAGAGCAGTGAGAAAACAGCGAAGGAAGAAACTCCGGTAAACGTACTTGTAGACATTACAAAGCTGTTTGTTTTCAAGAATCTTGATGAAGTGACAAGACTTGCGCATATATTGAATGGTTTTTATGCGGGAGCGAATGATCTTTACAAGAGTCAGACCGCCAACCGCTATTATCTGCTGGTGAGTAAGAGTGATCAGTCACCGGAAACATTCAATAAGGTCTGCAATATTTTATCAGAATATGCAGCTCAGCAGCCATATACGCCGGCAACAGGAGCATTTTTCAGGGAACATTATCATATGATCCTGCAGGGAAATGCGCTTAAGACTCTGGCAGAATTATAAACGAATCAAAAAGCCTTCGGGCAAAAAGAAAAGGTACCGGCAATTTGCCGATACCTTTTTTGTAATAATGTTTGCTTAAAACTAAGCGAGGTCTTTTGCTAAGAAATCGTTGATCTCTTTTACTAAAGCATCTGGATCAATTCCGTGACCCATAGCTGCCTCTTCAATTGTTTCCATCTGGGAAGATGGGCATCCAAGACAATGCATACCAATATTTAAAAGAATTGGTGCAATATTCTGGTCAATCTGAAGTAATTCACCAATCATGGTTGATTTATTAACCTGAGCCATTCTGATATCCTCCTTGTATCTTTTTGGAAAAAGTTCTGATACTTTTTCGTTGTATTCCCACATACGACAAAGTGATATTTGCCGTATTAGTGTGTCCAATAACGAGGTAATTATAATACGATTTGCTTTGGAAAGCAAATAAATTTGTAGATTTTTCTAAGGGAAAAAGAGGATTTTGACGATATATGAAGCAGATGAGTTGAGAAGGAAGGAAAAATATGAGAATTAATAATAATATGTCAGCAGTGATCACCAATAAACAGCTGCTTCGTACAGAAAACAATCTTACAAAATCCATGGAGAGACTTTCTTCCGGTTTGAAGATCAATCATGCAAAGGATAATCCTGCAGGAATGGCAATTTCCAATAAGATGCAGGCACAGATCGATGCGTTAGACAGAGCATCTTCCAATGCATCCGATGGAACTTCTGTACTTCAGATCGCAGATGGCGCATTGAATGAGACAAGTGCTATTTTACAGAGAATGCGTGAACTTTCTGTCCAGGCAGCAAACGGAACGAACTCTTTAGAGGACAAACAGGCAATCCAGGACGAGATCGAGGCGTTGAAGGACGAGGTCAACCGTATTTCCAAAGATACGGAGTACAATTCAAAATCGCTGTTGGATGGTTCTTTGGATACACGTGTTTATACGGATAACGCAAATGTTTCCCGTGTGAATGTTTCGGATTATGTAAACCCGGGAAAATATGAGATCAATATCAAAACAGCCGCAACAAAGGCAACAGATACTGCAACAGATGTGGGAATTAATTCTACGGGTACGGGGGCAATCGGTGCATCTGGAACAATTTCCATCAATGGTTCTTCCGTGGATATTGATGCAAATGACACAATGGCAGAAGTTTATGAGAAAATCCGTGCAGCAGCAGAGGTTGGCGAGGCAGAGATGAAGACGGACGATGGTACGTTTACTGGTCTTCAGGCAAGCAGATATGGTTCTTCGGCAGCGTTAGTTATAACGTTTTCTGGAAAAGAAGGTGTGAGTACAACGAAAGATTTTGCAACAGCGTTAGGTTATACCACAGATCTTACAACAGATGCGAAAACAGGAACAATGACTTATGATGCAGCAAAAGCCGGAAATTCTGGAACGGATGCAGAAGTGGAACTTAGTGTTGGAAAGGTGATTGCGGGAACAACAGATACATCTATTTTTTCAAACACCGCAACCGTTGCAACCGATGGAAACAGAGTGACGATCACGGACAGAGATGGATTTTCCATGAGTTTTCTGGCAAAAGAGGGAAAAACAGGAAAGACAGTCTTTGATGTGACTGATATCGGTAATATGACACTTCATATCGGAGCTAACGAGCATCAGAATATGGATGTCCGCATTCAGGAAATTTCCTGTGAGACCCTTTATATCGATGATCTGGATGTCACAACTGTGACAGGAGCTGACCGTGCGATCAGTGCATTGGACGATGCAATTGCAATGGTATCTGATGCACGTTCCAAGATCGGTGCTTATGAAAACCGTCTGGAGTATGCAACTTCCAGTCTCGATACATTTGAGGAGAATATGACGGATGCAATGTCAAGACTGACAGATGTGGATATGGCAGAGGAAATGACCAATTATACACAGTACAATGTACTTCAGCAGGCAGGCGTGTCAGTTTTAAGTCAGGCAAATGATCTTCCACAGAATGTTTTATCATTGTTACAGTAGTATTTTTGCAGGGATGGTGTAAAACGTGGAAAAAGAGCAGATTTTGGATTTTACCAGAAGGATTAGCCAGAGCAACCGGAGCGGGCTTACGGTGATCAATTATGAGATCATCTTCGCTTATCTGGATGATGCAAAAAAAGCATATCGGGAAGAAAAATGGAAAGAGTTTAAGGTGGCTCTGCGGAAAGCACAGAATTCCATTGGTGAGTTAATGCAGACACTGGATTTTTCTTATGACATCTCCAGAAATCTTTACCGGATTTATGTCTTCTGCAAGGATTCCCTTGCGGCAGCAATGTATAAACGGAGTCTGACGGAGATTGAAAATGCAGAAAAAATGCTTCGAAAATTATATCAGAGTTTTTGTAAGGTGGCAGAGACAGATTCCTCTGCGCCAATGATGAAAAATACCCAGCAGGTGTATGCCGGGTACACATACGGAAAAGGTGATCTGGTGGAAAACTGCCAGGAACTGGATAAATCAAGAGGCTTCTTTGCATAGAAGCCTCTTCTTTTCGATTAAAGTGCCGGAAATTACTGGGAAAGTTCCATTTTTTTTATGCTTGCGAGCAAAAATTTATAACGCATCTGCACCGAGTTTAACTCGTAGATGTAGCAGTCGATCAGATCCGGATCGACAACATTTTCCAGATTATTATAAGCATCCTGCAGTGCACGTGCGGTCTGGTGGAGGTCATCCTTAAGAAGTGCATAGTGTTTATCCTTTGCATATTCCTCTTGTAAAATACGCATGGTAATCCCCTCCGATCAATAAAATTCTGTCCTTATGGGAACAGTCACTGAAATCTTATTAACAGTATAGTCATGAAATGGAAAAACTATACAATATCTCAAATAATTTTCATAAATTCCAGAAAACAATCATAAATTAAAACAAAAAACGTGGTGGTTATGGATCAAAAAATGGGAATGGTGGTACTTGCCATCATTTGTGGAATCATTCTTCTGGTACTTTTATTGCGAAAAAGGGCACAGATTATTTTAAATTTTTTAGTTCGGACAGTCCTTGGAGCCATCATGATTCTTCTGGTCAATGACATTTTGCAAAAGCAAGGCTTCGATATATATGTCGGTTTAAATCCGGTTACCCTTTTGACATCCGGAACCCTTGGATTCCCTGGGGTTGCGCTCCTTTATGGAATTGAGGTGACAAAGTTTTTGTAGGAAACTGCCAAAGTTCGACTTTTTTCACAATTGCTATAGACAAGCGAAAATGCGGTTGCTATAATGCGACTTACAACAAAGCGAGGTGATGAATTGGGGCGATTACAAATCTGACACTGCTGACATTTTTATCGATTGCAGTGGTAACAGATGTGCAATGCATGAAGATCAGTAACCGGCTGATCGTGTGTGGATTAATATGGGGACTGGTACTCAAAATTTGGGGAAATGGGTACGTTGGTATTCTGTATTTTATTCTTAATATTACAATTCCGGTGGTTCTTTTATTTCTTTTATTTCAGATGCATGCTCTTGGAGCAGGCGACATCAAATTATTTTCCTTAGTAGGTAGTTTTTTGACAACAAAGCAGTTATTTCTGGTAATGTTTGATTCCTTTCTTTTTGCAGCAGTGCTTGGCATGGGAAAAGTAGTGCAGCTTTATCTTTCACAGGGAGGGAAAAAGGAGAGATTCACAAAAATTCATTTTTCCATCGAAATCCTGCTGGCAGTTGTGTATGTAACAGGGAGGTGTGTAGTTGCAAAAAATTAAAATTGCCCTTTGTGATAAGGACAAGTTTTATTGTGAGCGCTTTGCGGCTTATATGATGAATCATAAAGCGCAGGAAATTGAGCTGAATATTTATTCCACGATCGAGCAGTTTACCGGAGATGAGAAAATGGGAAACTTTGATCTGGTGATTGCAGGGAGTGGATTTGAGGAGTTTTCTTCGGACGTAAATATCATGTATCTGTCTGATCTGTGTGGAAATCAGGCGGCGGAGGAGGCAATGTGGGAAAAAGATACGATACCGCAGAAGAAAATTGTTACGAAATATCAGCCGATGGAACAGTTGCTGCATGAAATTTATGTGCAGGCAGGGATGACCAAAAGGGAACCTGTGGGAGTGCAGGTTGCGACACATGGGAAGGTGATCGGGGTAGTTTCTCCGGGATGTCATGAGATGCAGGAACTGTTTTCGGTGATGCATGCGGTAAATCTTGGCAGAGAGCAGAAAGTACTGTATTTCAATTTCCTTGAGTTTTCGGGCTTTCGGAAATTATTCGGACAAACAGGGAATTTTGATTTTACAGACGTAGTTTTAAAACTCCGCAGTGGGGAACTGACGACAGAGTATTTTTGGAACTGTGTCTATGAAATGTCCGGAATATCTGTGATTTTGCCTTTTGAAAATCCGGAAAATATCAGGCAGATTGGCAGACAGGAGTGGGAACAATTTATTGATTTTATGGAACAAAATACGGACTTTGAGGTGCTTGTCGTAGATTTTGGCGTGAGTATGCCGGAACTGGCAGATTGCATGAGCCGCTGTGATGAACTGCTTCTGATTGGCAGGGAAGGTTATTTTTACGAGTGCAGGGACAAGCATTTTTATGAGTGGCTGGAAAAGACAGGACATCAGGCAGTGGCAGAAAAAATTCACAAAGTCAATGTGCCATATACGGCTAAAAATATTCATGGCGGTGGAAATGTCATCGAGCAGTTACAGTGGAGTGAATTTGGTGATTTTGTCAGAAGATGGAAGGAGATCATGGATGAGTAGCAAATGTTTGGAGTGCGTATTGTGAGGAAAAGGAGAGTTTGGGAGGAATTATGCAGACATCGGATGAAGAAATTCAAAAGCTGAGGGAACATATTCTCGCGGAAATTGACCTCACCAGAGAGATGAGTGATACCGAAATCCGGGCAATTGTCTCAGAAAAATGCAGTATTTACGGAAAACAAAAATTTTTAAAACTGTCAGAGCAGGAAGCGTTAGAACAGTATCTGTTCCATTCGCTCCGCAAGCTGGATGTGTTGCAGGAATTACTGGATGATCCGGAAATCACAGAGATTATGGTAAATGGGGCAGAGCATATTTTTTACGAAAAAAGAGGGCAGCTGTTTGAGTCAGATAAGCATTTTACTTCCAAAGAGAAATTAAATGATGTCATTCAGCAGATGGCAGGAAGTAATAACCGTATGGTGAATGAGGCATCGCCGATCGTGGATACGCGCCTTGCAAATGGTTCAAGGGTAAATATTGTGTTACAGCCGATCGCAATTGACGGTTCGGCTATCTCAATCCGTAAATTTCCGGAGCAGCCGTTTGTGATGGAAGATCTGATCCGATTTGGAGCAATCACAGAGGAGGCAGCAGAGTTTTTAAAAGTGCTTGTGCTTTCCGGGTATAACATTTTTGTTTCCGGTGGGACAGGTTCCGGAAAAACAACATTTTTAAATGCATTGTCACAGTTTATCCCAAGGGAGGAACGAATTATCACAATTGAGGATTCGGCAGAACTGCAATTGATCGACAAACCCAATTTGGTGCGGTTGGAAACAAGGAATGCCAATACCGAAGGGGTTCTGCCGATCACGATACGCGACCTGATCAAAACGGCACTTCGCATGAGACCAAACCGGGTGATTGTGGGAGAGTGTCGTGGAGCGGAGGCACTGGATGTGCTGCAGGCGATGAATACAGGGCATGATGGAAGTTTGTCCACCGGACATGCCAATTCCTGCAAAGATATGTTAAGCCGATTGGAAACGATGGTTTTAATGGGGATGGAACTGCCGCTTCCAGCGATTCGAAGCCAGATTGCGTCCGGCATTGATATTCTGATTCATCTTGGACGTATGCGGGATAAGAGCCGAAAGGTACTTTCAATTACAGAAATTGCAGGATACGAGGAAAATAACATCATTTTGAATGACATATACCGCTTTAAAGAAGAAAAAGCGGAAGAAAATACAGTACATGAAAATACAGTACATAGAGCAATGGAAAAAGTCGGTGATCTGATACACACAGAGAAAATGATAAGGGCAGGGTATTGTCTGGATGGATTATAGTACATATTTTTTGAGCAAAAAAGAAATGATGGTTTGCATTGGAAAAGGAATTCTGGCGGGAATGCTTGCGGCGTGGATTTTATATCAGTCTGTATATGGCATGGTCACTGTTTTTATTTTCATTCCACTGTGTATTCAAAGAGAGAAAAAGAAACGGCGGGAACAGCAAAAAGAGACACTTCTTTTGCAGTTCCGCGATGCAATGCAGAGTGTTGCGGCAGCACTTCAGGCGGGATATTCCATGGAGAATGCATGGCGGGAGAGCGAGAAGGAGATGACGGAACTATATGGACAGGATGGGATATTTGTCGGAGAACTGCATCAGATCAATCAGGCGGTTGGAATGAACCAGCCAATTGAAAAACTGTTATATGAATTTGCGCTTCGCAGCGATTGTGAAGATATTCAGAATTTTTCCGATGTTTTTTTGTTCGCGAAACGCAGTGGCGGTGATTTTCACAAAATTATAGCAACAACCATTGAACATATCAGCGATAAGATCGAGGTGGAAAGAGAGGTTCAGACAGTAATTTCTGCAAAGAAGATGGAACAGAAGATTATGAATGTAATTCCTGTTTTCATTATTTTATATCTGAATCTGACATCAGGAGAATTTTTGGCACCATTGTATGGAAATATTTTTGGAATTAGTGTTATGACAGGCGCGTTGGGTGCGTATCTTGCTGCAATAAAAATTTCCGCAAAAATGACAGCTATTAAGGTCTGACAGATATGTGGGTGGAGTGTTAAGTGTATTCTGAAGAGTTGAGTGAAATCTGGGAAGGAATATATGAAGAATAGAAAAAGTGAAAAGCAGGGACAGAGCCTTTATCGAAAAATGGGGAAGGTCTTTGCGTTATTTGCTGTGTTGGCGGGGGCAGCGCTGATACAGGAATCTATGAATCCGGTGTTAAAGCAGGGAAATGTATTGGAGCGGCAGGCATATGGAGATGGCAACTACGATGCAGAACTTATCTGGGAAATTCCAGAGAAGGAACTGGAACAGGAACTGTCAGTGCACGTGGCAGAGCAGGGGCTGACGAAGGAAGAACAGCAGGCATTGCTTGCGGCGGCAGAGCAGGAGATCGCAGAGACTTTTCCTGGAGAAAATGAATCTGTAGATGAGATCCGAAAGGATGTCTGCATCCAGTCACAGTATCAGGACGGACAGGTGACGGCAGATTGGAGTTTTGATTCTTATCAGTATGTCGATCTGGAAGGGCATGTAATGAATGACAGTTTAGAGGAAGAGGAAATATTGGTGAAGGCTGTCGTGGAATTAGGCTGTGACAGTCAGACGTTGGAGTATCAGTTTTTCTTTCAAATTTGTCCAAAGATATATTCAGAGAAAGAAAAAATCAACAATAAATTAAAACAGGAATTAATAAAAAAGAACGAAAAAGCCAATGATTCTACGCTGATTTTGCCGGAATCCATAGATGACCAGACAATTATATGGAAGGAAAAAAGTGAGAGAATGCCTTTAAAATTGCTGTTTCTTGGGATGATTGCAGCGGGCTGTGTCCCATTGGTCGAGAAATCCAGAAAGCAGGAGGAGGAAAAACGGCGAAAAGAAAAATTGCAGTCTGAGTATCCGGAGCTGGTGAGCAAGCTGACAATCCTTCTTGGGGCTGGAATGACATTATTTAGCGCATGGAATAAAATTGCAACGAATTACAGCAATAAGCGGAAAAATAATACGATACCGATACATCCGTTATATGAGGAGATGCTTATCACATGTCATGAGATTGAGAGCGGAGTTGGAGAGGCACGGGCTTATGAACGCTTTGGAGAGCGATGTGGATTGCATCGTTACCGGAAATTTTGCAGTTTGCTTGTCCAGAATCTTCGAAAAGGAACGAGGGGACTGGTGCAGCTATTAGAACAGGAAGTTTCAGATGCCTTTGAAGAACGCAAAAATCTGGCAAAGAAAAGCGGGGAGGAGGCAGGGACAAAAATGCTGTTTCCAATGATGATGATGTTTGGAATTATCATTGTCATTATTATGGTTCCTGCGTTTCTTTCGTTACAGTAAGTAATTGTTTCTCAAAATGATTATCAGAGAATTGTTGGATCTGTAAAATGCAGGGCGGACAATGAAAGGTAGATGTAAGCAGTTTTTTAATTTTTAAAAATAGGAAAGCGAGGAAAAAGAATATGAAAGATCAAATGGTAAGAGTGGCAAAAGAATTTGCAGCAGATGAGAGTGGAGTGGGAGTTGTGGAAATGATATTGATACTTGTGGTTTTAATAGGGCTTGTAATCATCTTTAAAAAGCAACTCACAAATCTGGTGAACAGTATTTTCGAAACCATTAACAGCAAGGCGGGAAGTATCTAGTGAAAAAGGGAAGTATTACGGTATTTTCAGCGCTATGTATGAGTTTTGTGTTTTCAGCCCTTTTTGTATTACTTGAGGCAGCAAGATTTTATGGGCTGTCTCAATATGCGGACTGGAAGGGAAGGCAGGGTGTGGAATGTGTGGCTGCAGAATATCAGCCTTATTTATGGGAAGAGTTTCATCTGCTCATGCTGGATGGTGGCTATAGTACAGATTCTTTTGAAATCGGCAATGTGACAGGGAGAATGAAAGAGAAACTGGATGTAAATTTGAATCAGAAGAATTTTGGATGGCAGTTTCCGGATATGAATCTGTTTCAGATGGAGACCAGCCACATTTATGAGCCAAAATATTTGCTTGTCACAGATGCTGATGGCGAAGTGCTTCTCGATATGATCTCTGCATATATGAAGAAAAATCTACCCAGAGAGGCAGCAGAAGAGATTCGTCAGAGATATATTAACCAGAATGACATGAAAAATAATACGACGAATGTCGAAGAAACCATTGATCAGGCGAAAGAGAGCATTGAGAGTGCAAGGGCAGAGAAGGAAAAGACAGACAATGGAAAAGCAGAAAATGGCAGGCAGGAAAATGAATCTATTGTGAATAGGACAAATGAAAAAGATACACAGCCTCTGAAAGAAAATCCGTTGGATGTTGTGAATGAAATCAGAAAATCGATGAGTCTTTCTACACTTGGACTGGTTGTGGAAAACGCCGGCGAAATCTCTACGAAACGCATGAATCTTGCAGAGGCGATTGAAAAAAGAACCTGCAGTGAAGGAAATATAAATTACGAAGCAGAAAGTGACTGGTATCGGAAAATTCTTGTGCTGGAATATGCGGAATCAAATTTTTCCAACTACTGCAGCCCGAAAGAAAACCATGCATATTCCTATGAGTTGGAATATTTAATTGGAGGACATGAAGAAGAACGAAAGAATTTAGAAGAGGTAGTCAACAGACTGCTATTGTATCGCTGTGCTTCGAATGTCACATATTTACTGTCGGACAGAGAAAAAATGTTACAGTCCGAGACAATCGCTGCTGCATTAGCTGGCTTTACCGGAAATCCGGCAATCATTAAGACGGTACAGATCGCGGTTGTCGGTGCATGGGCATATATCGAAAGTATCCAGGATATCAGGGCATTGCTCATGGGAGGAAAAATTGCGCTGGTGAAGTCAAAAGAGCAATGGACGACAGATTTGGCGCATCTATTACAGTCGTTTCAAAGCCAGACAAGGGCAAAAGAATGCAGCAATGGTCTAAAATATCAGGATTATTTAAAGCAGATTTTATTTTTTGCAAAGGATGGAACATTATCCTGCCGCATGCTCAATGTAATGGAGCAGGACTTGATTCAGAATGAGGAATATAAAGATTGCAGAATGGATCATATGATTGTTTGTTTCAGGTGTGAGGTGGAATTTGCGGCAGAACCTCTTTTTTCCAGGTTGTCTTTTACAAATAGTGAAAAATTAAAACAATATTCCTTCCGAAGAGAAAATCAGATCAATTACATTCCATAAGAAAGGCAGGTGTGTCCGGGTGTCTCTTATCTTCTCCAAAACTATAAAAAATGAACAAAAATCTCTCCCTGAAAGATGTTCTTTTAGGAAAGGTCCGGCTTGGACCAATGCACCCAAAGAGACACCCGGATGCACCTGTCCGTCCGGTTCTATGACATTGGAGGCAGCAGTTGTGGTGCCGATACTTGCCTGTCTGTTTACATTTGTGTTGTTTTTCTTTCGTGTTATGCAGGTGCAGCTCTGCGTGCAGGATGCATTAGAAGATACGGGACGCACGCTGTCTGTCTATGCAGCCGTAAAGGACAGTCAGGAAGAAAAGTATGCGGTACTTGCAAAAAGTATGTTTATTGCAAAGGCGCGCGAAGATGATAATATCCGAAAATTTGTGACGGGAAATGTTTTCGGAATTACATTTTCAGAATCGTCTTTTGAGGGAAATGATATTTGTCTCAGAGTCCATTATCAGATGAAATTTCCAGTTAGTCTGCTTGGGAAAAAGTCATTCTGGCTCTCGCAGCAGACAATTTATCGAAAGTGGACAGGATGGAAAGACGAACTTGGCATCCAGGATGGTGACAGATGGGTATATATTGCAGAACAGGGAACCGTGTATCATAAGACTTCGGGCTGTACGTATCTGAATTTGTCAATTCAGTCTGTAGAAGATGTGCAAATAGCGGAATATCGGAATGAAAACGGAGAGAAATACCACAAATGCGAGCTTTGCGCGGATAAAATTAACAAATTTGAAAGGGTATATATCACAAATTACGGAAATAAATATCACACAGATTTAAACTGCAGCGGTATTAAAAGAACCATTGAGATGGTACGCTTATCTGATGTGGAGGGAAAGGGGGCGTGTTCAAAATGCTGGAAGGAATAAGGATGATTGTTTTATTGGTCAGTTTGTTTTTATGTGCATGGATCGATTGGAAAACAGAGCGGGTGAGTGTGCCGCTCCTTCTGCTGGGAGGAATGGCAGCCGTATTATTGCATTTGTTTGCACAGGAAGAATCCGTTTTTTATTTAATGACGGGAATGTCTGTTGGTATCGCATTATTACTTTACAGTCTGGTTACACATGAAAGTATCGGATATGGAGATGGATGTTTATTTGTGATGACAGGTTTATTTCTGGGAATTTGGGAGAACCTTGTGCTGCTTTTGCTGGCATCTGTTTTAGCGGGAATCGGCTCGGCAGTGTTGCTTTTTTTTAGAAAAAAGAAGAAAAAGGAAAGAATACCGTTTGTACCATTTGTATTTACGGCGTATGTTTTATTGTTACTTTGATGGAAGGAGCGGGTTATGCGGGGAAGTTTTTCAATAGAGGCATCATTGATCGTGCCACTTGTGCTTGCGGTCATGGTACTTGCGCTGAGAACCGGAATCGATTGCTATGAAGAGACAAAGGCGCAAGTGGCAAAACTGGGAACAAGAGTATCATTTGATATTGTGGATACGATGTATCTGCTGGATGAGATCACAGATATTGGAGATTTATTTCATGGAGATTGAATATAAAAGGGAACTGACAAAAAGTTATATGTGTGTCAAGACGGATCAGGATTTTCTTCCTTTTGAAAAAGAAATATTAACAAGAAGCAGCATATTAGGGATAGTGCCAGTCAATACGATTTTTGCGGATGCTGCTACAGTCTGCTGGTACGATATTACAGGAATGCAGGCATTTGATCATGCGTTGGAAATGGAAATGATGGACAGTCAGATGCTGACACAGTTTCTCGTAAGCTTATGTGGAACGCTTGAACGGTTAGAAGGTTTTCTGTTAGATCCAGGTCATCTCTGGTTTTCCCAGGAAAGTATTTTTAAAAACAACCGGGATGGAAGTTTCTGGTTCTGCTATTGCCCGGAAGGGAAGGAGAATATTACAGAGGGATTTCAAAAACTCATGGAATATCTTCTCACAAAAATCGATCATAAAGATCAGCGGGCGGTAAAAATGGCATACCATATTTATGATCAGGTTATAAAGGAAGGCTATAGTCTGATCGCAATCCGGGAAAGTCTTACTTATGATCGTGTGGATATAGAACCTGTGCCGGACAGAACACTGGAAAATAGCAGAGTAGAGCTTGAGCAGACTTCAAATCAGACGGAAAAAGAAAAAAACGTTCACAAAGCAGATAAAGCAGATGGTAAAGCAAAAGTGATTTTTCAAAAGGCAATAGAACATTTTTTCCCGGATTTTGCAAAAATCAAAGAATACAGGCAGGAACTGGCAAAGAAAAAAGAGAAAAAGAATGAAATCCAGCCCATTGTTTTTGAACCGGAAGAAGAGGAGGTAAGAATGGGACGTCCCACAGTCCTTTTGGCAGATCAGAAAAAAACAATTCAGGGAATTCTGAGATATGAAGGAAACAATCAGCTGTCAGACTTAAAAATTGATACATTTCCATATGTGATCGGAAGTGCTGCTGACTGCCCCGGTTATGTCAATTGCGCTACGATCAGCCGTCATCATGCAAAAATCACGAAAGTGGAAAATGTATACTTTATTGAAGATATGAATTCTGCCAATGGAACAAAGGCAGGAGGGACGCTCTTAGATTACAAGATGAAAGTGAGTTTACAGGCAAACGAGATCCTTGAGTTTGCAGATGAAAAGTTTAGATTTATTTAAGAAAAACATCGGAGAAATATCATTGCTTCTACCTCTGGAAATCTCTATAATATCCATGAAAGGCTATGAAATGGAGTGGATAGCGAATGAGAAACGAATGGATGGAGATATTTTCTCAGGAAGGATATCGTTTTTGTAAAGTAAAACCGGAAGAGACCGGTGTTTTCTATAAATATTATGAGGAAGGGTTTCATCTTGTAATGTTCATTGATGGTACGAATGGATATCTGCCGACGATGGGACAACTGCAAGTGATGCAGGAGCGGGTGCAGGAACTTTTTTATCATCCGGTGGGAAGGTTACAGGACTTCCCGGAAGGATTTCCGGTGTACCATGTGGAACTGCTGACCATTTTGCTCACGAATCAGTCTGAGAATGCAAAACAACTTTGCTCTGAAGGAAAAAATATCTGGATATATGATCAGGACAGAAAACAGCTGATCATATATGAGAATCAGCCGGGAGATTTCTGGGGACTAAAGAATCGAATTGAACACATGGATGTACAGCAGAACAGCCGGGCATCTGCACCGGTAAGCGGAAAACATTCCATCATGCAGCTGCCGTTTGTCACAGGGCTGATCGCACTTGCAAACATTCTTGTATACATTATATTATCTTTTGGCGGAGCAACAGAAGATGCGTTCTATATGGCATCGAGAGGTGCCATGTATCCGGAGTTTCTTACGATCAATCATCAGTGGTGGCGTTTATTGACAGCAATATTTTTACATTTTGGAGTGGCACATCTGATGAATAATATGGTAATTTTCTGTTGTGTCGGATCAAGACTGGAGAAATACATAGGTCATTGGAAAATGGCAGTGGTTTATTTTGCTGCAGGAATTGGTGGAGGACTGCTCTCTTATATCATGATGCTATTGTCGGGAAATTATGCCGTATCCGGTGGTGCTTCCGGCGCAGTATTTGGTGTGATCGGTGGACTTTTGTGGGTTGTGATATACCATAGAGGAAAGCTGGAGGGAATGACGACAAAGGGAATCCTGATCATGATCGTATTAAGTCTTTACTTTGGCTTTACAAGCATAGGCGTGGATAACTGGTGCCATGTGGGAGGCATGCTCTGCGGATTTTTGGCAGCATTGATTTTATATCACGGAAAACACCAAAAATATTGATTTTGTCTGCAAAACTTAATATACTAAAAAAAGATGTTGCGGATGGATCCATGAATGTGAAATCCGCAAATACAGAACAATCTGCTTCGCAGATAGAAAGGGCAGATCAATGAAGATAAATATTTATTATGGCGGCAGAGGGTTGCTAGACGATCCAACTCTTTATGTTTTAAATAAAATGGAGGAAGTTTTAAAAGAACTTCGTGTGACTGTAGAGCGCATCAATATCTATGAGCATAAAAATGAGATTGCAACACTTCCACAGACTATGAAAGACGCGGATGGAATTATTCTGGCGACGACAGTGGAATGGCTAGGAATTGGCGGATACATGCAGCAGTTTTTGGATGCGTGCTGGCTTTATGGAGACAAGGAAAAGATTAAGGTTACTTATATGCAGCCAATCGTTATGTCAACCACTTACGGAGAACGTGAGGGAGAGATGACGCTTGCCAATGCATGGGAGATTCTTGGCGGACTGCCATGTGCAGGACTTTGCGGTTACGTGGAGGATCTCGTCACGTTTGAAATGAATGAGGATTACACCGTCATCATTGAGAAAAAGGCCGAGAATCTTTATCGTACGATTTCCCAGAAGATCAAAAATCTTCCGACAAGCAATCAGGCAGTAAAGCGGAGCATTTCGCGTACACCACAGTTAGAACTGACTCCACAGGAGAGTGAGCAGTTATCCAAATATGTTTCCGATGACTCTTATGTGAAGAAGCAAAAAGAGGATATCGAGGAACTAGCATCCATGTTTAAGGATATGCTTGGAAAGAATCCACAGCCACAGGATGCATTTATGAAAGATTTCCAGAGGCATTTTACACCACAGCATGATTTTGCTGCCCGCTATTTATTTATGATTGATGGGATGAAAGAACCTCTGTTTATTGCTGTAAAGGATGACAAATTAGAGATTAGTTACGGAAAGCAGGAGAATATCGATGTGATCGCAAAGCTTTCAGATCAGGTTCTTGAGAGTATCGTGGAAGGCAGAATGACCTTCCAGAGAGCTTTCATGACAGGTGAGATGACGGCAAAAGGTAATTTTAAGACACTTCGTATGTTAGATACCATGTTTAACTTTGTGTAAGAGGTAAAGTGAGTGTAAAGGTACAGCCGTCACCAGGTCTGGAATCACAGTGAATCGTTCCGTGATGGGATTCTACAATCTGCTTGGTGATGACAAGACCTAAACCGCTGCCACCGTTTTTGGAAGTGATAAAAGGTTCAAAAATACTGTCTGCAAAGGCAGGATCTAACCCTCCGCCATAGTCGGTTACAGCGATAAGGACAACGTCATTTTCGGATGAAACGCGGATGGTTACGGTTCCTGATTTATCCATGGCTTCATAAGCATTTTTCAGTAAATTAATGAGAGCCTGTTTGAGTAGTTGGGGATCAATATCGATTTCGGGAAGATTTTCTTCCGTTATGATGTTGCAGTGAAAATCAAGAGCTGCGAAGGCGGAGATGGAATCATGGATATCTTCCATATAATCATATAAATTAACATGGCGGAGATTCAGATGATCGCAGAGCCTTGCAGAGGATAACTCTGTGACCATGTTCCGTAATGAGGTGATTTCGGACATAGTTTCTGCCCAATACGCAAAATCAGACACTTCAGGATGTTTCTTTTCAACTAATTGTAAAGAACTGCTGATCAATGTAATAGAATTTTTGATTTCATGGAAAATATTTAGGTAGTCCTCGCTATTTAACAAAATTTCACCCCGGTCTCATTCAGATTTTCACATTAGACAGTCACAGTTTAGCACCAATACAGGGAAACTGCAATCATTAACGAATTACAAAATTCGACAACATAATTTAATATTAAGAAAGAAGGATAAAAAAATGAGAGATGAAAATTGTATTTTCTGTAAAATTATTGCAGGAGAAATTCCATCCAACACAATCTATGAGGATGATGAGTTCAAGGTAGTTTTAGATGTCAGCCCGGCGAGCAAGGGACATGCGCTGATTCTGCCAAAGAATCATTATGCAGATCTGTATGAGATCGACGAAAATGTAGCTGCAGATGCCATGAAGCTTGCCAAAAAGCTCGCAATCCATATGACAGACGTATTAAAATGTGACGGATTCAATCTGGTTCAGAACAATCACGAAGTGGCAGGACAGACAGTATTCCATTTCCATATGCACCTGATCCCAAGATACCTCAATGCAAAGAACAATGATATCTTAAACTGGTCTCATGAAACTTTCTCGCCAGAAGAGATGGCAGAGATTCGTGATTCTTTAAAAATGGAATCATAAGCCAAAAAGGCTGTTGCATGATACGAAAATCACAGTTTCATGCAACAGTCTCAGTACTTTATTAAAAATAGATCATTTTAGTTCTTTTTAGCGGCGTCATCGATCAGAGAGACAATGGCAGCAATCGAATTCGTACCATTACTTTTTTCCATGGCTTCCACATAACGTTCTTTGTGTGAGAAAACATGGTCAATGGCCTCTAACAGAGCGGTGTTTGTCACTGCTTCTTCCTCAAGCACATAGCTGTAACCGGAAGAACGGAATGAAGTTGCATTTAAAATCTGATCTCCACGGCTGGCAGCAGCGGACAGCGGAATTAAAATGTTAGGTTTGTGCAGTGCAAGCAGCTCACAGATGGCATTGGCTCCGGCACGGGAGATGACTAAAGATGCAAGTGCGAACATATCTGCAAGTTCTTTGTTTGCGTATTCGAACTGTGCATAGCCATCGGTATCTTTTAAAGTTTCGTCAAGGTTTCCCTTTCCACACAAATGGATAATGTTATAGCGTTTCAGTAACTCCGGAAGAAGATCACGGATTGCGGTGTTGATCGCACGTGAGCCGGTACTTCCACCAATAATTAAAATAACCGGTTTCTCCGTATTTTCAAAGCGGCAGAGTTTGATCGCATTCGAAGGATTTCCATTTAATAATTCCTGACGGATCGGAGAACCAGTGAGAACTGCTTTTCCCTCAGGAAGATACTTCATTGTCTCAGGAAAATTGCAGCATACTTTTGTAGCACTTGGAATTGCAAGTTTGTTTGCAAGACCAGGCGTAATGTCGGATTCATGGATAATTGCAGGGATTTTACAGTGTTTTGCTGCCAGAACAACAGGAACAGATACAAAGCCCCCCTTGGAAAATACAACGTCTGGTTTTATCTTTTTTAACAGGCGGATTGACTGATAATAGCCTTTGATCACCTTAAATGGATCAGAAAAATTCTTTACATCAAAATATCTTCTCAGTTTTCCGGAAGAGATTCCGTAATAAGGAACTTTTTGTGCTTCAATCAACCCCTTTTCAATTCCCTCATAGGAACCGATATAAGAGATTTCATATCCCTCGCTGCGAAGCGCAGGCATCAGGGCAATATTCGGTGTGACATGTCCGGCTGTACCGCCTCCGGTCATTACGATTTTTTTCATAAGAAGTCCTTTCTGTGCAAAAAAGCATGGATTCTGCACTTCAATTCTTCCATATTTATAATACCCATATGCAAAAAAGTCAAGAAAATGACTTGTGCTTTTCTTGTCGGAACTTGCGATTGATTTTGCAGGCAAGTCCCTTTTCAAAAAATAAAAACATTTTTATAATGTAAATATGAAGTAATAGCAATCATGAAGGACAGTAATTATGAAGCTGTCGAAGAATGGCGGGGATTGAATAATTACGAGAAAGAGGTAATGTACGATGGAAGTGGTGATGCAGATGATGTATTCCTATTCACTTGAGCTTCTTGCAGCAGCAGTTGGGCTGATGCTTTTGCTTGAACTTGTCACATTACGAAAGATAAATAAATGGAAAAAGAAAGAAAAAGAACAATTTTTTGAACTGGAAGAAAAACTGAGCCGTATATCCGAAAAGCAGAACGAGACGGCACGGGAGATCACGCAGCAGGCGCAGGATGATAAAATGGCGCAAAAGTCCAGTGAGAATCCGGAAAAAGAGGCTCCGGAGAAGCTGATCGATGCTGTGCTCACTGAGGTGTTTTCCTGAAAACTTGACAATTTTATATCTGTTTGCTATAATCGCTCCTGTAACAAATCCGTAACAATTGTAACAATTATGAATAAAACACAACAAAGGTGTAATATTATTTAGTAATGAACACTGATGGAGGTTTCTATGAATTTAAAGAAAAGAGCGGCAGGAGCCATTGCAGTTGCCATGTCAGTGGTAGTGATGACCTCGGTCGCACAGGCTGCACCAGCGGATTATAAAACAGGTGTGGCATCACAGGCAACAACGACGGACTTAGCTACAAATGGAATTGCAGGAATCGCAGTATCTATGAGTCAGTATGAGAGCGATGCCTACGAATATATCGGGTTGGCAGATGCGAATGTGCAGCAGATGAATGTTGCACGTGTTACATCCGGTGATGCGGCAGAGCAGGATGCAGACGCTGCAGAGGAAGGTCTGACCGAAATGACTGTAGATGTGGCAGATGCGGATACTGCCGTACAGGCAGAGAATGCGGCATCTGGTACAGAGACGGATGTTTCGACAGAAACAGCAGACAGTGAGCAGACAGAGGAAGAAGAACTCTGGCAGAACCGCCTTATGGCAGACGTCAATGACTATTTATATGTCAGAGCTTCCGCAGATGCTGATGCAGAGATCGTAGGAAAATTATACAAAGGTGATGTCGCAGAGATCCAGGAGGAAGGAAGTGGCTGGACACATGTTGCGTCGGGAAATGTGGACGGATATGTGAACAATGATTACTGCGTGACCGGAACAGAGGCACTTGCCTACGCACAGCAGAATTTTGATACAGAGGCAGAGGTTCTCACCAATGGACTTCGTATCAGAAGCGAAGCGGATGAGAATGCTTCCGTTATCACAGCAGTTTCCGAGGGAACTACCTTGAAAGTTGATTCCGGTGTGGAGACAGATGATAAATGGATAGCTGTTGTATATGGCGGAACAACCCGTTATGTCAGCGCAGATTATGTCACAACATCCTTAGCTTTGGGCGAGGGTATTACGATTGAAGAAGAACAGGCAGAGCTGGCAAGGATCGCTGAGGAAGAGGCGGCAAAAAAAGCAGCACAGGTCACGGAAGTGACAACGGTACAGAATGCAGCAGTTGAGGCAACTGTGGATGATGTGACACTGCTTGCAGCAATTATTCAGTGTGAGGCTGGAAATGAAGTATATGAGGGACAGCTTGCAGTCGGTGCAGTTGTTATGAACCGTGTCAGATCAGGCGGTTATCCAGGTACCGTGCATGATGTTATTTACCAGAAGAGTCAGTTTCCACCGGCTGGAGCAGGATCAGTTGCAAATGTAGCGGCAAAAGGACCAAAGCAGTCCTGCTTACAGGCAGCACAGGAAGCATTGAACGGAACTGACAATACAGGCGGTGCAACCTGTTTCAGACGTGCAAGTTCAGGTCATGCAGGTGTTGTGATCGGAAATCATGTATTTTATTAAGATAAGTTGAACGGGTTACCGGAACAGGGTACGGGTGAACAGCAGCGTTGAGGGTGTCTTTGGAAGGCATCCTCAATTTTTTATTTGTATTCTGATAGCAAATATAGTAATATGGAACGTAACAGAGACAGATCGTGATCAGAAATGTATGGATGGATTACGAATAGCAGGGTCTCTGAAGTCAAAAACTAAAACAAAACAAGATAACGGAGGGAATGTTATGGGTTTACTTATCGCACTTATTGTGCTCATTCTGGTTGCACTTGCAATCGCAGTTTCATGTATTAAGATCGTGCCACAGGCTAATGCAATTGTTGTAGAACGTCTGGGCGGATATCTTACCACCTGGTCGGTAGGACTTCATTTCAAAGCACCATTTATCGACCGCGTAGCGAAAAAGGTTTTGTTAAAAGAGCAGGTGGTTGATTTCCCACCACAGCCGGTTATTACAAAAGATAACGTAACCATGCAGATCGATACCGTTGTATACTTCCAGATCACAGATCCAAAGCTTTATGCATACGGAGTTGAGAATCCGATCATGGCAATCGAGAATCTGACTGCCACAACACTTCGTAACATCATCGGTGATCTCGAATTAGATGAGACACTGACATCCAGAGAGACGATCAACACCAAGATGAGATCATCTCTTGATGTTGCAACAGATCCTTGGGGAATCAAAGTAAATCGTGTGGAATTAAAGAACATCATTCCACCGGCAGCGATCCAGGATGCCATGGAGAAACAGATGAAGGCAGAACGTGAACGCCGTGAAGCAATTCTTCGTGCGGAAGGTGAGAAAAAATCCACAGTCCTTGTTGCAGAAGGTAAAAAAGAATCTGCCATCCTTGATGCAGAGGCAGAGAAACAGGCAGCTATCCTCCGTGCAGAGGCTCACAAAGAGGCTACCATCCGCGAGGCAGAAGGTCAGGCAGAAGCAATCCTCAAGATCCAGCAGGCAAATGCAGATGGTCTTCGTATGTTAAAAGAAGCAGCACCGGATGCAGGCGTTCTTCAGTTAAAGAGTTTAGAGGCATTTGCAAAGGCAGCCGACGGAAAAGCTACCAAGATTATTATCCCATCCGAGATTCAGGGAATTGCAGGTCTTGCAAAATCTGTTGTTGAGGTCGGAAAAGAGAATTAAGCATGAAAACGAGGCTGCCGCTGGAAAATATTCCGTGGCAGCCCGTTCTATCTTATAAGAAAATGCAACCGGTAAACTTTTATTCGTGGAAAAAGGGATGCATTTTAAAATTCAAGCAGAAAAGGACGGTAGAATGATGAACTTAAAAGGACGCAATTTTTTAAAACTCATGGATTACACACCGGAAGAGATCTTATATCTGATCGATCTTGCGGCTGATTTGAAAAAAAAGAAAAAAGAAGGCATCTTACATGACAGCCTGATCGGAAAAAATATCGCATTGATCTTTGAAAAGACAAGTACCCGTACCCGCTGTTCTTTCGAAGTTGCAGCGCATGACCTTGGAATGCATGTTACATATCTTGATCCAAGTGGTTCCCAGATTGGCAAGAAAGAGAGTATCCCGGATACAGCAAGAGTGCTTGGACGTATGTTTGATGGAATCGAGTACCGTGGTTACGGACAGGACATCGTGGAGGAACTTGCAAAATACGCCGGTGTTCCGGTCTGGAATGGTCTGACCAATGAATTCCATCCGACACAGATGTTAGCGGATATGCTGACTATCCGTGAACATCTTGGAACGTTAAAAGGAATTAAATTTGTATACATGGGCGATGCCCGCTATAACATGGGTAATTCCCTGATGGTAACATGTGCAAAACTCGGCATGGACTTTGTGGCATGTACCAATAAAAAATATTTTCCAAATGACGAATTAGTAGCATACTGCAAAAACGTTGCAAAAGAGACCGGGGCAACCATCACACTGACAGAGGATGTTGCGGAAGCTGCAAAAGATGCAGATGTTATCTACACGGATGTCTGGGTATCCATGGGTGAACCGGATGAAGTCTGGGCAGAGCGTCTGAATGACCTGATGCCATACCAGGTGAACAAAGCAGTGATGGATCAGGCAAAAGGAACTGCGATTTTCATGCACTGTCTGCCGGCATTCCATGATCTGAAGACAAAAATCGGAAAAGAAGTTTACGAGAAATTCGGTTACAGCGAACTTGAAGTGACCGATGAAGTATTTGAGAGTGCACAGTCTGTTGTTTTTGATGAGGCGGAGAACAGAATGCACACCATCAAGGCAGTCATGCTCGCAACGCTGGCTGATTAAAAAGCAGCGCAATCAGGATCATACAGATTTGATTACAAATGTAAAATAATCGCGGTAGAAATGTGGAGTAATACATGAAAACAGAAATACTTACCCTGCTCCGTGAGACAGATGGATATGTCTCCGGGCAGGAATTGTGTGAAAAATTTGGTGTCTCACGGACGGCAGTCTGGAAAGCAATCAATCAGTTAAAAGAAGCCGGTTACGAGATCGAGGCCGTCCAGAACAAAGGCTATCGGCTTGTCTCAGTCCCGGATATTTTAAGTGAGAGTGAACTGCAGAGTGTCCGCAAAACCAGATGGATCGGGGAAAAAATTGCATTTTTTGATGTGGTGGATTCTACTAACACCAGAGCAAAACAGCTTGCAGAAGAGGGAGCGCCGAATGGAACCTATGTCATTGCCGAAAGACAGGATGCAGGAAAAGGACGCCGTGGCAGAGGGTTTGACTCCCCGGCAGGGCAGGGAATCTGGATGACGCTGGTGTTAAAGCCGGAAATCGATCCGAACCATGCTTCCATGATTACGTTAGTGACGGCGCTTGCAGTATCTAAGGCGATTACGGATATGACAGGCAGACCGGCCGGTATCAAATGGCCGAACGACATCATCATGAGTGGAAAAAAAGTGTGCGGCATTCTGACAGAAATGAGTGCACAGTTTGATTATGTAAATCATATTGTAGTGGGAATTGGAATCAATGTGCAGAATAAAAGTTTCCCGAAAGACATTGAATCTGTCGCAACCTCACTTTTTATAGAGACAAAGGAACACTATCACAGGGCAGAATTAGTCGAGCGGATCTGGGAAGCCTTTGAACACTACTACGAGATTTTTTTGCAGACAGAGGATCTTTCCGGTCTTGTAAACGAATACAATTCACATCTTGTGAACATGCATCAGCAGGTAAAAGTGCTTGATCCTAAGGAACCGTTTGAGGGTAAAGCCATGGGAATCACGCCAAAAGGAGAACTGATCGTGGATACCTGGGAGAGTAGAAAGCTTGTCTCCACAGGCGAAGTATCCGTAAGAGGAATCTATGGATACGTGTAAATACCAATATTTATAAAACAGGAAAAGAAATATGAGTGAAAATAAGAAAACAAATCAAATACAGCCACCAGAGGAAATTGTGCTCTGTGGTGCGAGTGCGTACAATCAGAAATTCTATATCAATGAGAATTTCAAAAATCTTCCGGATGAGATCAAAAATCAGTTGAAAGTCATGTGTGTGCTTTTTTGTGCAGATATCGGAGGAATCCTTCAGCTTGTTTTTGACGAGGAAGGAAATCTGGAGTTCCGCACCGCGTGCAATGAGGACGATCTTTTATACGATGATATCGGAAGCGGACTGAAGATCAAAGAACTCCGCCAGAAAAATGAAGATCTGCTCCGTGGACTGGAATTATATTACAAGGTAATTTTTGATAAATTGGAGGAATAACATGATTATTACAATTGATGTAGGAAACACAAACATAACAGTAGGTGTATTCAATGGAGATGAAATTGTAGCAAGTTTTCGTATGACGACCAAAATGCCGCGTACATCAGATGAGTACGGCATGCTTCTGACAAATCTTTTGGAGCAGAACCGCATTCACTGCGATGAGATTCAGGATGCGATTATTGCATCGGTAGTTCCGAATGTCATGCATTCCTTAGAGGGCGCGGTGATCAAATACTTAAACATTCGTCCAATCGTGATCGAGCCGGGAACAAAAACGGGAATCCGTATCGTCACAGAGAATCCACGTCAGATCGGTGCAGACCGTATCGTGGACGCTGCGGCAGCTTATGAGATTTATGGCGGTCCGGTGCTCGTACTTGATTTCGGTACAGCCACCACTTATGACCTTGTAGATGCAACCGGAGCGTTCGTATCCGGTGTCACAGCCCCAGGAATCCGTATTTCCGCAAAGGCACTCTGGGAGGATGCAGCAAAACTTCCGGAGATTGAGATCAAGAAACCGGACAGCATCCTTGCAAAAGAAACCATCACGAGTATGCAGGCTGGGCTGGTGTATGGACAGATCGGACAGACAGAATACATTGTCCGCCATATGAAAGAGGAAGCAAATTTAGGTGAGATCAAAGTGGTTGCCACCGGTGGACTTGGACGTATTATTGCGAGTGAGACTTCCATGATCGATGTGTACGATCCAAACCTGACATTAAAAGGCATGAACCTGATCTATAAAAAACAGAACCGTAAATCAGGCAGGATCAAACAGTCATAACGACAGCAGAAAATGACAAAAAATCAGTCATAAACACAGCGGGAGCTGTAAATCATCAGGACAGATAAGGAAAAACAATGGATTCAATTCGAAAGCTGCAGATCGGAAATGTAACTTTAGAGAACAATTTAATTTTAGCACCAATGGCAGGGGTAACGGACCTGCCATTTCGCTTGCTGTGCAAAGAGCAGGGGGCAGGTCTTTTATGCATGGAAATGGTCAGCGCCAAGGCAATCCTCTACAAAAATAAAAATACAGAGGAACTTTTGACCATAGACCCAAGAGAAAATCCGGTGTCCCTTCAGCTCTTTGGTTCAGACCCCGATATCATGGGTGAGATCGCAAAACAGATCGAGGAGAGACCATTTGATATCTTAGATATCAACATGGGCTGCCCGGTGCCGAAAGTCGTGAATAATGGAGACGGCTCTGCTTTGATGAAAAATCCGCTTCTGGCAGGAAAAATCATTGAGAAAACGGCAAAAGCGATCAAAAAACCTGTGACGGTAAAAATCCGCAAAGGCTTTGACGACGATCATATCAATGCCGTGGAGATGGCACATATCGCGGAGGAGTCCGGTGCTGCAGCAATCGCAGTACATGGCAGAACCAGAGAGCAGTTCTATTCTGGAAAAGCGGACTGGGATATCATACGCCAGGTGAAAGAAGCCGTCTCCATTCCGGTCATTGGAAATGGGGACATCTTAACGGCGGATGATGTGATCCGTATGCAGGATGAGACAAACTGTGATGGTTTTATGATCGCAAGAGGCGCTGAGGGAAATCCGTGGATCTTCAAACAGATCCTGCACTACTTTGAGACAGGTGAAAAACTGGAAAAACCATCGTTTGCAGAGGTCACGGACATGATCCTGCGCCATGCGCAGATGCAGATCGGATTTAAGGGGGAGTACACCGGAATCCGTGAGATGCGCAAACATGCGGCATGGTACACGGCGGGTTATAAAAATTCCTCCCGACTCCGTGCAAAAATCTGTGAAGTGGAAAATTATGAGCAGCTTCAGGCATTATTTGAAGAGGTATTGGCATATAATAATTAAAAATCTGTGGAGGGACAACATGTCTTATCCCAATGCATATCTCAGGGATTTCGTTCCTGTGTTCGGGCAGATTTTAAAAGAGAAACACATAGCGCCGGAAAAACTGCATCTGGAAATCATCGACGAGGAATCCGGAGAAAAAAGTATCTTTGAGCCGGCGGGCGTGGATGAAGTGCTTGACCAGCTTGCGGATGAACTGAACCACCTTACGGTTTACACGAACCGCCCAGAACATTTTCAGGCATTTGCAAAGCAGATCTATGAGGAAAACGGTCTGATGCCGCTCATTTTCACAAAAAAACAGTTGAAAAGCCGTTCGTTTTCCGGTGCGCAGGGCGTGGTGGACAGAGCAGACATGCGGTCTGTGGTGAGAGACACACTCGTTCTGGATTTTGAGTGGGAGGGACAGTGCTATTTCCACCTTCTGGCTCAGGGGAAAAATTACATTCCAATCCACAAGAAACCTTGGAAAATAGCGGAAAATCTTGACATCATAGTACCTTTCGGTTATAATACTGTGATTGTCAAGAGCAGACAAAATAAGAAAAAAAAGCCCGTAAGAGACAGATTTGAAGAGGCATTTTACTCAGACTGAGCAGAGAGACAACTCGGGCACAAACGTGCGAGAAACCCGCACATACAAAATCCGGCAGAGCCGGAAAGGGAATAAGAAAGTAATTACAAAGAAGGGTAAACGAGATGGACAAGAAAAACATTCTGACTTATCAAGGACTTAAGAAGCTTGAAGACGAATTACAGGAATTAAAAGTAGTAAGAAGAAAAGAAGTTGCTGCCAAGATCAAAGAGGCAAGAGAACAGGGAGACCTTTCCGAGAACGCTGAGTATGATGCAGCAAAAGACGAGCAGAGAGATATCGAAGCCCGCATCGAAGACATTGAAAAAATCTTAAAAAATGCAGAAGTAGTTGTAGAGGAAGAAGTTGACCTCGACAAGATCAGCATTGGATGTAACGTTAAAATCTTAGATATTGAATTTGACGAGGAATTAGAATATAAAATCGTTGGTTCCACAGAAGCAAACAGCTTAAAAGGAAAAATTTCCAACGAGTCTCCTGTAGGAAAAGCATTACTTGGAAAACAGGTAGGAGATATTGTAAAAGTTGAAACACCGGGTGGAGAGTTTGAATACAAAGTACTTTCCATTCACAGAGCAAACTAAGACAGACTTTGTGCATCAGCTCCCGTAGTAACACAGGTGGGAGAAAGAATGTGCGAAGAAGCAGTCGGATGGAGGATGAAAATGGCTGAACAGAACAACCAGCAGAAAAAAGGCGGACAGCAGCAGGATGCAAACCAGCTTATTCAGGTTCGTTATGACAAATTACATGAATTACAGGCAAACGGAAAAAATCCATTTGAGATCACAAAATATGATGTGACACATCACAGCACAGACATCAAGGACAACTTCGAGAGTCTGGAAGGTCAGGAAGTGACTGTTGCAGGACGTATGATGTTCAAACGTGTTATGGGAAAAGCTTCTTTCTGTAACGTTCAGGATTTAAAAGGACGTATCCAGGCATATGTGGCACGTGATGAGATCGGTGAAGAATCTTATGCAGATTTCAAGAAATATGACGTGGGTGATATTTTAGGAATCAAAGGTAAAGTTTTCAAAACACAGACAGGTGAGATTTCCATCCATGCACAGGAAGTCACACTTTTATCCAAGAGTTTACAGATCTTACCGGAGAAATATCACGGATTGACAGATACAGATGCAAGATATCGTCAGAGATATGTGGATCTTATCATGAACGAGGATGTAAAAGATACTTTTGTAAAACGTTCCAAGGTTATCAGCAGCATCCGTCGTTATTTAGATGGACAGGGATTCATGGAAGTAGAGACACCTATGCTTGTATCCAATGCAGGTGGTGCTTCTGCAAGACCATTTGAAACTCATTTCAATGCATTAAATGAGGATTTAAAACTCCGTATTTCCTTAGAGTTATACTTAAAGAGACTGATCGTTGGCGGTATGGAGCGTGTATATGAGATCGGACGTGTATTCCGTAACGAAGGTCTTGATACAAGACACAATCCGGAGTTCACTCTGATGGAGTTATATCAGGCTTACACAGATTACCATGGCATGATGGATCTGACAGAGAACTTATACCGTTATATTGCAAAAGAGGTAACCGGTTCTGAAATCCTCACATACGGTGAGCATACGATGGATCTTTCCAAACCATTTGAGCGGATCACAATGGTAGACGCAGTCAAAAAATATGCAAACATCGATTTCAACGAAGTTCCGGATACAGCGGCTGCAAAGAAACTTGCAGAAGAGCATCATATTGAATATGAAGAGAGACATGAAAAAGGTGATATCTTAAACTTATTCTTCGAGGAATATGTAGAGGAGCACCTGATCCAGCCAACATTTGTTATGGATCACCCGATTGAGATCTCTCCATTAACAAAAATGAAACCGGAAGATCCGAACTATGTGGAGCGTTTTGAGTTCTTCATGAACGGATGGGAGATGGCAAACGCCTACTCTGAGTTAAATGATCCGGAAGATCAGAGAAGACGTTTCGAAGCTCAGGAGAAAGCTTTTGCAGCAGGTGATGAGGAAGCCAACCACACAGATGAGGACTTCTTAAATGCCCTTGCGATCGGTATGCCTCCGACAGGTGGTATCGGATTCGGTATTGATCGTATGGTTATGATGATGACAAATTCACCGGCAATCAGAGATGTTTTATTATTCCCGACGATGAAGTCATTAGACGGCGGAAGCAAGGAAAATAAGGCATCTAAGAGTAATTCGACAGAGAATTGCGACCAGATTGCGACCGTTGAGGAGAAGATTGATTTCTCAAATGTAAAGATTGAACCATTGTTTGAGGAAACAGTTGACTTTGATACATTTTCAAAATCAGATTTTAGAGCAGTTAAGGTTAAGGAATGTGTAGCAGTACCAAAGAGTAAAAAGCTTTTACAGTTTACTCTAGATGATGGTACAGGTGTTGATAGAACAATCCTTTCTGGTATTCATGCATATTATGAACCAGAAGAGTTAGTTGGAAAGACACTTATTGCTATTACAAACCTTCCACCTAGAGCAATGATGGGAATTGAATCCTGTGGTATGTTACTTTCAGCAGTAAACAACCTCAAAGATTCAGAGGAAGAAGAACTCCATCTTCTTATGGTGGATAACCATATTCCTGCTGGTGCAAAATTATATTAAAAGAGAACATGCTCAAAGTATGATAAAGGGAGGATAGAAGAAAACTTCGATCCTCTCTTTGACTATATACAGGAGAAATAAGGCATGAAAAGAAAAGTAGAAAAATATATTTTGGGAGAAGATACAAATCCATTGCTATTATCTGGTGATGCATTAGAAGTTTTAAAATCAATCCCAGACAATTCTATTGACTGTTGTATGACAAGTCCACCGTATTGGCAGAAAAGGGAATACGCAAATGGCGGGATAGGGTTAGAAAAGAAGTATGAAGAATATATAGATAATCTTGTTGCTATTTGCATGGAAGTTCATAGAGTGTTAAAACTAACAGGTTCATTTTGGTTAAATATTGGAGACTCTTACAAAAATAAATGTTTATTAAATATTCCATGGAGAGTGGCAATCGAATTAACTGATAGAGGATGGATACTTAGAAATACAATTATTTGGAATAAAGTAAAAGGCGGAATGGATAATTCAAAGGACAGGCTGGGAAATGCATATGAACCGTTATTTCATTTTGTGAAAGTTAATAAAGGCTATTATTACGATGTAGATAGTATTAGGAATAAACCTAGCGGTGCAAAAGTTGTAAATGGTGCAGTTGTATCAGCAACGGGAGTCACAGGTGTTAAGTATAAGAGAAAAATTGAATTATCTACAGTATTAACTGAAGAGCAAAAAGCAAATGCGTATAATGCTCTCGAAGATATTCTGACTCAGATACAACAAGGAAAACTTTCCGATTTTAGGATGGTAATCAAAGGAAATCAAAGGACTACTCACTCAGATTCGAAAAAGCTGTCTGGAAGGGCAAAAGAATTAGATGAGAAAGGGTTCTATTTTTTAAAATATAATCCTAAGGGAAGTAAGCCGTCAGACGTATGGGATATAATTCCAGAAGATACACAGGGAAGAGGAGAACATTTCGCACCATACCCAGAAGATTTATGTAAAAATCCGATAATGCTAACTTGCCCAGAAAACGGAATTGTACTAGACCCATTTGTCGGTACAGGAACAACATGCGTAGTTGCGATGAATATGAATAGAAAATCAATTGGAATTGATATAGCATCTGACTATATTGCTATATCTAATGATAGATGTAAATAGGAGGTATGTTGTGAGTAAAGTAAGAGAACTATTCGGACAGTATTGCTCAGAGGATGCAAATATAGAGAGTGTACTAGAAAATCAATTGTGCCCATATAATAATAAAAAATGTTTTAAAACAAGAAAATCTGATTCTGAAACATCTATAGGGACATGTACAGTTAATTATCAGAATAAGGATATAATAATATGCCCTAATAGACTAACCGAAAAAAGCCAAATTTTTGTTGATTGCCTTCATTTACTGACATTGCATGAACCAGGGAACGAATTATATATAATCCCAGAGGTAACAATACCAGGTGGACATGTTGATTTCTTCCTAGTCTCAGCTAAAAACAAAAAGGTCAAAGATTTTGTTGGCATCGAATTGCAGACGATGGATACTGCTGGTACAGTATGGCCAGAAAGACAGCGGTTATTAGACGAGCATGGTATTTATGTTCCCAAAGATGATATTAACAATAAAAAACCATTTGGTATGAACTGGAAAATGACAGCAAAAACCATATTGGTTCAAATGCACCATAAAGCACAAACATTTGAAAATTTGAATAAGCATCTGGTGTTGATTATTCAAAAACCATTATATGAATATATGAGAAAAGAATTCTCGTTTTCTCATATTCAAGGTGTAAGAGTTGGTGATGCTGTGCACTTTCATTCATATGATGTTGTTGAAGAAGATAATGGACTTCACCTTGCCTTAGATACACGGGTTAGTACAGATACTAATGGTGTTGCTGAATGTTTGGGATTAAATGCAGAGGCAAATGTTGAACTGAAAGATATCATTGCTCTTTTAGAGTCTAAATTATTAGATGAGTACAGATTAACTTTAATAGTATAAGAAAAAAGGAAGGAATCTGAAATTAATCAGTTCCATTCCTTTTTTTTATGAAATATTCACTTTGAATCGCTTCTAATGAGAGAATATAATTTGATGACGCTCTATTTAAAGATGCTTTATATAAATCATAATCCTCAGTTGCTACCATTGCTGCTGTATTGTATAAGTCGGCATTTATCAAGTCCCTAACTCTTAAACCAAGAGAAGATGCATCTGGCTTATGATTTTCTAAAATGCTAACAAAAGAAGGAAAAAGAGCATTTGATATTACTTTATCAAGTTTATGAAAAGACTGATGTTCTTTTACAAATAAAAGGAAGTATTCAGAAAAATCTTTTTTGCATTTCTGATAGAGAAATAATAAAGCGGATTCTTTTGATGGCTCTAACTCTTCAATAATGGTATCTTCTCTTATTCCATAGAAAATGGCAGGAAATGTATTTCTTGAATTAAACAATAAATTATAGTAGGTGCTGTTCTTAGCATATGGTACATAATCACAGAGATATAGGTCTGAACCTAAATTATCAACTGCATATTCGTTCCATAGTGTTTCGAATAGTGGATATAAATACTGACCGATTTCAGAATCGGTTCCCCACAAAATTTCTGTAATCGAATTAAAATGTAGTTCCTTAGTGGCAAGTAATCCACATTCTATATTTCTACCAGACTCATCGTCTATGTAGTAATTGCTTATAACTGCATCACAAATCAGAAAACGATTATTTTTGTTTCTCTCATTATTGACAATTCGGCTAATTTGCTTGTGGTCTGGCTTATATATTTCTGCATATTTTAGACCAGAAGATTTAACTCTTTCGGCTATTCGTTTCGATGCTCTTGAATAAAAAAATTCCTCAATTAATTGTGTGTTCATTAAGTGCCTCCTGCGGTGGGGATTTTCTAAATTATAATTCAAAATTCTATACCGTGCAATACCCACCAAATAGAGATAGAATAAAATCATCGAAAGCGCAATCGAAATATTTGAGGGCTCTGATATCAAGAGTAGTCGAGAAAGGAGACAATCGTATGCAGGTTAAGTTGGTGGGTGTACAGCATGTAAATTTTACAAACAACGCTGGCGAAGTTATCAATGGTACAAAGCTTTTCTGTGCATTTAGGGATGAGAATGTAGAAGGTCTTAGAACAGAGTCTTTCTTTGTAAAGCCTGAGATTAAAATTCCTGAGTGCAAGATTAATGATGCAATCGAGCTTTCATTTAATATGAAAGGAAAAATTGAGATGATTTATAAGGCATAAATATCATTTATTAAAGTGGCGAGAGGAGGAGTAATCCTCCTCTTTGCTGAATAGGAGGAAAATCAATGAATCAGTATATTCAGGAAAGATATAATCGCAAAAAGATGCGATCTAGGATTTCATTAGGAGTTCAGATACTTATCCAAAAGCCTGTTATCAACCTTCTATGGGTGGTGTTGGTGGCGTGTGTGTTAGCTGTTGTATATGGTGAAGGTAAGTTTATGAGCATATATGAAAGTGAATCCTTTTTAAGAGAAGTAATGGATGTTGTGCTTAGAATAGTAAATGTAGTAGTTACGATAGCTTTCATACTCGCAATTATAGAAAGCATAGGTGAACTTACAGCTAGAAAAGATGAGGCGGATATGATGCTAGTTTTTGGTAATAAAAGAGATGTAATCAATCAGCCACCAATTCTTATCAAAAAGAAATGGGATAAGAAACGCGGGACGATTCAAAGAGAATTCTACACGTCAATATCTATGGAAAAATGGCAGGAAAACAGAGAAGCAATCTGTGATAGGTTAGATGAACACCTTATAGGGGATTTTAGCTATGGAGGAAAAAGGAAAAATAAGGGCAATCATATTTTCTTCGAGACAGGTAAAGGAAGAAAAGTACAAGAAAGAGGAACTTTATACGATGAAGGCTTCTGATATGCTCCTTGTCGGTTATGATTACGATGCATGGTATGGCTATTCAGAAAAAGTCCCAATATGTATTGATGCTTCAACAAAGAACAATTCGCAAACGCTTATTTGTGGAATGTCCGGTTCTGGCAAAAGTTATTTAACAAATCAGTATCTCACTCGAATATGTCTACATGGAGGGGCGGATTCGAAAGTATATTTTGCTGATTTTAAACAGGATGATAGTTTCTCACATCTTAGGAAGTGCCATAGATATTTTCCATATGATAAAACGCTTGATGCATTAGATGAAGTGTATGAAATCATGCATAAGAGGCAATGTGGAGAGGATAAATCTAGAAACTATGTAACTCTCGTTTGGGATGAATACATGGCAAATATCCTCGCTTTATTAGGAGCAGAGAAAAAGAAAGCAGAAGCGGTTATGCATAAGGTTTCTGAAATATTGATGCTTGGGCGTAGTCTAGCAGTAAGGCTTGTAATTGCCTGTCAGCGTCCAGATGCAACAGCATTTCCGACAGGATCAAGATTGAACTTTGGCGTGATTATAATAGTAGGTGCGTCGCTAGAAAGCATATACTCTATGCTCATGCCGAAGGAATTGATTGAGAGAGTTGGAAATAGAGAATTTCATACTGGCGAAGGCGTTATGCTGTGGCAGGGTTCAGAACTTAAGTTTATAAAAGTACCTGTAATAAGGGATGAAGAGAAAATGAAGGCAATTTGTGTTGAGGCATTGACAAGATAACCAGAGGCGG
>OAVO01000297.1_pt1 | contig 37204 bp, 30 predicted proteins | sample 1501411 | NCBI WGS metagenome assembly OAVO01 (sample SAMEA2580081, study PRJEB22360) | human gut metagenome | biome: human gut; feature: human-associated habitat; material: faeces | place: Denmark | collected 2008/2010 | reverse complement strand
TTACGGAAGTTTCATTATTTTGTCCGAGGGAATGATATTCAGTTTTCAAGGTACGGTTTCCAGCTTTGGGCTTCTCTCCGTCTGGGGTGTTGCCCTTGCTGCGACCATAGTGTACCTGAAAACTGAATGCTTTTTTAGGACGTAATAGGTCCGCTTTTTCACTCTAGAGCCGGACCTATTGCGTCCGGTTTTGCATAAAATCATGCGTACTTACGATTTGTTTTATTTTACAGTTTTCAAAAATGCGATTTTGCTTTTTTTCAAAGAAAAAAGCCCTTCCAGATAGCAGCTCATTTGAGCCGACTATCCAGAAGGGCAGTTCTATGTAATTATAAATCGTCCGCAACGGCATCTAAGCTACGCGCGATACGATGCAATTTTGTACAGATTTTCTTTTTTAACAGTTCTTCTTCCTCAGAGGGAGACTGTCCCACAATCAAGTAGTCCAGTGTGGTACGAAAAGTCTCCTTGATCTCAACAAAAAGGTCAATCGACGGTGCGTCTTCCCCTCGTTCAATTCGACGGAGGTGGCGGTCACTGATATTCAGTTTGATTGCCAACTCTTCCTGCGTTATGCCATTGACCTTGCGCAGGTGCTGGATACGTTTGCCGACGGCGTAAGAATCAAAGTACATAAGTCAGCCCTCCGACCATGCGGGAGTGCAGCCACAGGCCACACCACAGGATCAGAGTGCAGGGATACAGTCGGCGACGAACTAAGTTTTGGTTGCCGGGGCTCGGTTTGTACTCAATCAATCTACTTTTCATGTTTCTTCGTCCTTTCTTTGTCGATGATGGCAAGGCGGGCGGAGCATGAAGAACGCACCGTGCGCTCTCCATGATAGTAAAAGGGATAAATCCCTATTGCTATCCATGATAAAAAGGGAAATACGGCTGTTTACGGCATGGTACTCAGCAAATGAACGACTGCTTCTTTTTGCTCTGGACGCAACGCAGACCATTTTTCAAGCATTTCTGCCTGTTCATGAGTAAGTACAACAGCTTCCCGTTCGCCGGATTCAACCACTGAGAAAAATTCTGTCAATGTGATTCCGAATGCATCACAGATTTTCAGAAGCGTCGGTACAGTAGGGACGATGTTCTTTCTGTACCATGAGGAAATGGTAGTTGGCTTGATTCCGGCGTGAGATGCCAAATCATAATTCGACCAGTGCCGAGCTTCACGGTAAGATGTTATCGTGTCCAAGACATTTTTCACCGAAAAGCCTCCTCTGCCGTAAAACTTGCGCTCATTATACCGTAGAAAAAGAAAAATTATAATCCTTTTAGACGTACATTTGCGACGACTTTCGGGCATACCGAACAAGATTTGCATTGGCAGTTGAAAACGGCTCAGGTTACCTATTGCAATTCTGACTATTTGGAAATATACTTGTAAATATCAAATTATTTCACTGTATGGGAGGACATTATCATGGCAAGACCCAAGGGAAGCAAGAATAAGACCCGTGCTGTAAAATCCACTGTTGATTATGTAGCCGTCGTTGTAGAAAAGACTGCTGAAAAGGAAAAAATCGAATCTGAGGTCGCTGTATTGATTGCCAACATTGACGATCTGAAGGCACAGCTGAAAACGAAAAAAGACGAGCTGAAAGCAGCTACCAAAGACCTGACTAAGGCTGAAGCCAAGAAAGCTGCTATCGAGAAAAAAGCTGCTGAAGAAGCCAAAAAGGGCGAAGCCGAAGATGTGCTGAAAAAGCTGCTTGCCAACGGTATGACCGCCGAAGAAATCCTTGCCAAGCTCCAGTGATTGCAATATGGGCGCAAGAAGGTTGGCATGAAGGTAAAACCGCTTCCAGTAATACGTTATAAATAACAAGAACGCTCATCAGTTTTAGGCTGATGAGCGTTCTTTCATTCCTCGGCTATACCAAGATACTTGTCGATTTCTATGATGCCCTCCCCGCTGACCTCCACCAGATCTTCAAAGGGCACCACGGTGTCTCCCACCTGCAGAGTGCGGAACACCGGGTCGATACGGTCTGCTTTGTCGGTCAGGGTGAGGTAGTTGCCCACCGCCGGGATCTTCGGGTGGGCGGTATCCTCCTTGAAGTACCGCACCGTGATGGTCATGCCCTTTGTGACCTGCATCAGCCGATCCGACAGAGCCGATATTTCTTCTTCCGTCAGAATGCGCCTCGTCACACGCTCCGTGCGCTGTTTTTCTGCGGCAAGCTGTTCATCGTACTGCTAATGCTGATCGGCATGGGAGGCGGAAGCCTTTCAAAAGAATTATATAATTGGTTTGGATACACATCGAGCACAGCAACTGCTTCCGCGTTTGTCCAACAACGCAATAAAATCCGCTCCAAAGCTATCGAAATGATATTCAACGAATTTGTCGCATCGGCGATGCCGACTATGACCTTTCGAGGGTATCGTCTTTTTGCGGTCGATGGATCAGATCTACGTTTACCATCAGATACAACCAATAATTTTTCTCTAATTAGGAATAACACTTTTATTTTCTGTATTTTGAGGGAGTAAATCCATAATACCTTTTGAATATTTCAATCAATCTACTGGGGTTGGAGTATCCAACAATTCTTGAAATTTCCGCAATGGTGAGGTCGGTCTGAATAAGCATATGCTCGGCTACAGAGATCCTTTTCCTCTGAATGTATTCAGTAATGGACATATTATAAACTGACTTAAATAGCTTTTTCATTTTGCTTTCACTCATACATGCAATGGTGGAAAGCGTCTGCAACGTAATATTAAAACTGTAATGTTCGTCCATGTAATGCGTTAGTTCATCTAATGCCTGCAAATCTGTTTTGTTAATGGGCTGGCCATTCTCTTCATTTAGTCTGTTTTCTTTCAAATATGAAGCAAGATAAGAGATGATTTCATATATTTTTGCTTCTACTGTAATTCTGGACGCTTTCATGGAAAGCAGATACTCATATAGGCTTTGCATAGCATGATTAACATTTGGTAAATAGAATTTCCCTTTTTCTTTGAAAAAATCAGAAAAGTTCACTTCAAGATCACCGGAAATTTCCTGGAGATACTGATCAATAAATTCCTGGTCAACCTGCACGGTAATACATCTTAATGGAATCTGAGGATGATAAATAGCTTTATACTTTTCAGATGGTTCATAGCAGCGCAATGTATTCGGAGAAATATTTTGATACGGATAGAATTCATCTCCTGCGCCACTAATATAGAGAGCAAGTACATAACCAGACCCAATATGTTCCCCGACCATAGTTTCCTGGTTAAATCTTATATCTGTCGCTGTAATGATGAAATCGTGGTGAACCTCACTCGTCCATTGAAATCCGGTTCCATATTTTGGGTTGATCTTATAATATGTTCCGTACTCTATTGGATTCTTTATCGATTCAACAAAGAAATCATCTCGTTTAACTTCTATCATTGGCTCCTCCCAAAGATACCTCGTTTAGATTTATTAATACCTTGTTTAGACTTTATATCTGTTTTGCCCTTTACGGTTAGCCAAAACTAATTATAATGAAAGAGGTGATGTATGTCAAACCGTTTTTAAGCAAAAAGAGGTGTATATTTGAAGTCAATGCGCAGTTTATATAAAAAACTATTTCATTATGTCCAAGATAAAAGAATTTGGGCATATTTCTCCATGGCACTATCTGCCGCTGCCGTCTGCTCATATATGGGAGCATATTGGTTTCTGTGGCAGTCCATTGTGTCTATTCTGGTTATTCCCGTATATGAGAAGGCTATGTATGACGCAATTATTGTAGTCATACTTATGATTTTACGAGGCATTCTCAACATTGCATCGGCAACGTGTTCCCACTACTTAGGCTTCCGGCTTGAAACAAACTTAAGGAAAAATGGGCTTCATAAATTATTGGATGCCTCTTCTTCCTTTTTTGACCATAACAGCTCTGGAGAGATTCGAAAAATTATTGATGATAACGCAGCAGAAACACACAAAACAGTGGCCCATTTGATTCCGGACAACGTCACTGCTGTTATGACGCCGGTGTTAATGTTTGTGCTGATGTTTGCAATAGACTATCGCCTTGGTATTCTCCTGATCCTTACAACTGTGATTGGTGTTCTTCAGTATCGTAAAATGTCCGGTGGTACTGAATTTCTGTCTGGCTATTCAGCGGCGCTTCAAAAAATGAGTGCGGCAACAGTAGAATATGTCAGAGGAATGCAGATCATAAAAATCTTCGGTGTAACTGTACAGTATTACAAAACTCTGATTAACTCGATCAAAGAGTACAAACAGTACGTCTATCAGTATAGCCTCAGCTGTAAGAATCCCTACGTCGGATTCCAGGTTCTGTTCAACGTGTTTTATGCTTTTGCTGTACCACCCGCAGTTGTATTCATCAGCTATGGAGAACCTGCTATGCTAATCCTGGCAAAGATTGTTTTCTTTGCTGTGTTCTCCGGAGCTGTATTTACTTCTTTCACATCGATCATGTTTACGGGGCAGGATAACTTTGGCGCACAAAATACGCTGAATCAGCTTGATGAGCTGACTACTTCTATGGATCAGGCAAAGCTTCCACATGGAAACGAAGAGACCTTCCAAGATTTCAATATTGAATTTCGTCATGTTGACTTTAAGTATGATGACAACTTCGTGCTGAAGGATTTCAGCCTGACACTTCATCAGAATAAAACTTATGCGCTCATCGGGTCTTCCGGGGGAGGAAAATCTACCATTGCAAAGCTGATTTCAGGTTTTTATCCTGTCGATGGCGGCGAAATTCTGATTGGTGGAAAGAACATTCAGAGTTATTCTGAAAAAGCTCTCATTCAGAACATCGCATTTGTTTTCCAGCGCAGTCAATTACTAAAGACCTCAATTTACGAAAATGTCCGAATCGGAAATCCTCAGGCAACACGGCAGCAGATTATGGATGCACTTGACGCAGCGAACTGCACATCCATCCTTGACAAATTCCCCCAGCGGGAGATGACCGTCATAGGAGCAAAGGGCGTATACCTTTCCGGTGGTGAGGTGCAAAGGATCGCCATTGCAAGGGCTATTCTAAAGAATGCGAATATCGTCATTATGGATGAGGCTTCTGCAGCTGCAGATCCGGAAAATGAATACGAGTTGCAGCAGGCTTTCCAAAAACTGATGAGGGGCAAAACAGTTATCATGATTGCACACAGGCTGTCCTCTATTCAGAATGTAGACCAGATCCTGTTTGTCCAGAATGGAAAAGTTGTGGAACAGGGAACCCACAATGAACTGATGGCCTGCAATGGACGTTATAAGGATTTTCAGGATGTATACTGCAAGGCAAATCAGTGGAGGTTGGCATGATGAAGACATATCTAAAAAGAGCCTTCCAGCTGAGTGATTCGGGTGTGAAGGGCCTTGCAAAATCAATCTGGTCATTCTTTCTCTATTATGTTTCTTTTGTACCGCCGATGATCTGTGTTTTTCTGTTTGCAGACAGGCTGTTGAATGGAAATACCGGGAAACCGGTGGTATATCTCCTTTTTATGCTGGCAGCGACCCTGGTGATGTACTTAGTTATTAACTATAACTATAAAACGACCTATGATGAAACCTACCAAGAATCTGCAAATTTAAGAATTGATCTGGCGGAACAGCTTTCCAAACTGCCCCTATCCTATTTTTCAAAGCACAATTTGTCTGACCTTGCTCAAACAATCATGGCAGATGTGGCTTCGATTGAGCATGCTTTTGCGAACGCAGTGGCTAATTCCATAGGGTTTGCAATTTACTTTTTGGTTATCAGCGTAGCCCTTCTGATCATGAATTGGAAATTAGGTCTCTGTGTATTGCTTCCCGTTCTTACTTCTGCTTCGGTTCTTTTCCTGACAAAGAAACTGCAGGTCAGAGATGTAAATAAACATTATGATAAGTTGAGAGATATTTCCGAAAGCTTTCAGAATGCAATCGAACTGAATCAGGAAATTAAAAGCTATGGGTTGAAAGAAAAAGTAGAAGCTCAAATGGACCAGCAGTTGGATGAGTCAGAAAATCTTCAATGGAAAGCTCAGATCACCCAGACGATTCCTGTTACAATCGGCCAGACTTTATCTATTCTTCCTATTGGAATCACGGCGACTGTTGGCCTTTCAATGCTCGCCTCCGGTCAGGTAAGTATCCTGATTCTTCTGGGCTATATTATTATGGCGGCGAAACTCAGCGGGGCCATGGGTGGTGTTTTGCTCTATCTGACGGAAATCTTTTATTTGGACGCAAGAATTGCCCGGATTAGTGAAATCAAGAATCATGAACTTCAGGGCGGAGAAAAGGCAGTCCTTTCAGATTTCAATGTAGAAATAAAGGATGTTTGTTTTTCCTACCAGAAAGACACCCAGGTGATTCGCCATGCATCCTTTACGGCGGAGCAAGGACAGGTAACCGCATTGGTCGGTCCCAGCGGCTGCGGAAAAACAACAATGCTTAAGCTCATCAGCAGACTTTATGATGCAGATTCCGGTACCGTTCGGATCGGAGGAACCGACATACGAGAAATTCACACTGATAGCTTGTTCAAGTATGTTTCCATTGTTTTTCAGGAAGTCATTCTATTTAATACTTCTATTATGGAAAATATTCGCCTTGGGCGGCTGGATGCTTCTGACGAAGAAGTAATACGAGCTGCAAAACTGGCTGGTTGCAATGAGTTTGTCAGCCGTCTGCCAGACACCTACCAGACAATAATCGGGGAAAATGGAGCCAAACTCTCCGGCGGAGAACGTCAGCGGCTGTCCATTGCCAGAGCAATCCTGAAGGATGCTCCAATTATCATTCTGGATGAGATTGCTGCATCGTTAGATGTGGAAACAGAAGTCCAGATACAGACTGGATTAAATCATTTGATTCAAGGCAAGACCGTGATTGTTATTTCACACAGACTGAAGTCTATTGAAAATGCAGATAAGATCGTCGTTATGAAAGCAGGTACGGTAGAAGCCTGTGGAAAACATGCTCATCTGCTGAAACAGTCGCCCACATATAGAAAGATGATTGAAAAGTCCAATCTGGCAGAGAAATTTAACTACTAAGCAGGTTACCCTTCAGATGCAGACCGCACTGAAGGGTAACATAAAGGCATTTGGTTAACTATCTCCAACTGATTTCTGATGTGAGGAGGTTCATTATTTGAAGAAATATATTGGAAAAAGGATCATTAGCTTCCTCATTGTGCTGGTAGGCGTCAGCATTCTAAGTTTTTTGTTGATTGCTTGGTCCGGAAAAGATCCTGCAGAAATTATTGCACACCGAGGCGTATCCAATCCTACGCCGGAACAGATTGAGATGATTCGGGCGGAAATGGGATTGGATCAACCTCTCCCTGTGCGATATATTCAGTGGCTTTCCGGAATGTTTACAGGAGAACTTGGGACTTCTTTGACTACTCATCAACCGATTGTAAAAGATCTGCACAAGTATCTGGCTACGACCACATCTCTTGTAGGGATGGCCATTCTATGGATTATCGTGCTCACCGTTCCGATTAGTTTGCTCTGTGCCAGAAAGCGGAACCGCCTTTTCGATCAGGTTACCAGAGGCATTACTATCTGCGGTATTTGTGTGCCAACTTTCTGGCTGGGATTCCTTCTTCTACTGTTCTTTGCGATTCATCTGAAATGGTTCAGTGTCTTACCAAGTCCAGGTTGGAGGGGCTTTTTACTACCTTCATTTGCCCTGGCGGTTCCCAGTTCGTGTTCACTCATCCGAATTATGCGTTCCTCTCTTCTGGCTGAATTATCTTCTGATTATGTTCGGTTTGCAAAAGCCCGTGGACTATCTGCCAACAGAATTCTGGTATGCCACATTCTGCGAAATGCCTTACCGCCTGTTGTTACAATTTTCTTTCAGCAATTCGGCTTTCTAATTGCCGGAGGGGCGGTAATCGAAAGTGTTTTTTCAATCAAGGGAATCGGAACTTATCTGGTGGACAGTGTGATTGCAGCAGATACGATTGCAGTTTCTACCTGTATAGTCGTCATTGCAGCAATTTTTGTCGTCGCAAATTTCATGGCAGACATAATCAATCGTCTGCTTTGTCCATGGATGGTGAGGGAAGAAAATGATACATAAGCTACTCAAAAGGCCGCAGGCAATCATCGGTCTGTGCCTGATTGCTATTGTGATTGTAATTGCGATTGCAGCACCTGCTTTTTCGCCTCACGACCCTGAATTGGTGAATTTATCGCAAAAGTATGCTCAGCCTGACGCAGAATACCCTCTTGGAACAGATCAATTGGGCAGGTGTACCTTATCAAGGCTGCTGTATGGAGCCAGATATTCCATCGGAATCAGTTTACCTGTGCTGCTGATTTTGTCTGTGATTGGTCTGATTGTCGGTACTTTTAGCGCCTGTGCTGGAGAAAAAGCAGACCATTTCATTACTATACTCTGTGATGTGTTTATTGCTTTTCCTTCTCTTATCATTGCTATTGCTGTCATAGGCGTTCTGGGGAACGGACTCCAAAACATTGCCGTTTCTGTTGTGATAGCGACCTGGGCTTGGTTTGTTCGTATTGTCAGATCTTATTCCGTTCAAGAAATGGGTAAAGATTATATCCTGGCAGCCCGGATTTCTGGGTGCAATACAGGAAAGCTGGTCTTCAGACATCTGATTCCTAACATTCTGCCACAGTTTCTTGTGTATGTTTCCACTGGTGTCGCTTCTTCCATCATTATGGTTTCCAGCTTTGCTTTTCTCGGACTTGGCCTTCCCTCCGGCACACCGGAATGGGGTGCCATGTTAAATGATGCCAGGACAGCGCTTTACTCTCATCCGGAATTGCTAATCTATCCAGGCTTGTGCATCTTCGTAACGGCAGCAGGCTTCAATTTATTTGGAGAAGCACTCCGTGATATTCTGACGCCGGAGGAGGACAGCCTATGATGCCATCACTTATGATTGATCATTTAAGCATTAATCTTCGGTCAGGCACGGATAACTTGGTTTCTGAAATATCCTTTGCAATCAAAGAAGGAGAGTCTTTGATCTTGTTAGGCCAGTCAGGCAGCGGCAAAACAATGACCTGTAGTGCGGTGCTAAACTTATTGGACCCTAAAAAATTTAAGGTGTCGGGTTCCGTTTTCTTCGGCGAGACTGATCTTTTGAATTCGTCAGAAAAGCAGAGACGAGGAATATACGGAAACCAGATTGTCTATATCCCGCAAAATCCAATGACTGCATTGGACCCTTCTATGCGTATTGGCAGACAGATGGATGAAACGCTACGGCTTCATTCCGACAAATCCCGCCAGCAGCGTTACAACTATATTCTGCGGCTTCTGCATGATGTAGGCTTAGATGATCCTGACAGGGTATACAGAGCATACCCCCATATGCTTTCCGGAGGAATGCTTCAGCGTGTCATTATCGCAATGGCTATGATGCTTGATGCAAAATTCGTGCTTGCCGATGAGCCGACAACTGCTTTGGATGTGATTCACAGAAATGGAATCATAGATTTATTTTCGCAGATGAAAGCAAATGGAGTTGGGATTCTTATGGTAACTCATGATTTCGCAACAGCTCTTCAATTAGGCGGAAACGTGTTGGTGATGAAAGAAGGAAAAATTATAGAATCCGGTGAAGTTCAATCTGTCTTCGATCATACCACAGAACCTTATACAAGGTCGCTGATTGAAGCTTACTCCCTTTCCTGTGCTTTCACGAAAGGGGCGGAATCATGATTAAAGTCAACAACCTATCAAAAGAATTTCACGAACAAGGCACAAGCAACGAGCTTCTGGCCGTTGATCATGTAGATTTTACTATTCAGAATGGTTCATTTTGCGCTTTGGTAGGAGAAAGCGGATCTGGTAAAAGCACTTTGGCTCAGCTCATGTGCGGTCTTCTGGTTCCATCTTCTGGAGAGGTACTGTTTGAAGAAAAAAACATTTCCCTCTGCCGGGGCAAGCAAAAGCAGGTACTGCGATCTAAAATACAGCTGATTCTTCAGGATGGCAAGGGAGCAATGGACCCTCGCTTTACGGTATATCAAATCATTGCAGAGCCAATTCGCAATTTCAGAAAACTCAGCAAAAAGGAAGAAGAACGGGAAATCAATGATCTTCTTACCATGATGGAGCTTCCCGAAGAGATCAAGCTGCGAAAAGCTCATGAGCTATCCGGTGGACAACAAAAACGTGTATGTATTGCAAGAGCGTTAGCGGCTCAACCGGATGTGTTGATTTTTGATGAAGCCGTCAGTGGGCTGGATGTCCTGGTTCGTAAACATATTCTTGATTTGCTGAAGCGACTCCATCAGGAGCGAAAAATGACTTGCTTTTTCATTACCCATGACCTGGACGTTGCGCTATATCTTGCAGACCGTGTGATGGTGATGCGCTGCGGTAAGATTATCGAAGACCGTACATTTCACGGTTCGACAGACTGCTTTACACATCCGTATACCAAGCTTCTGCTGCATTCTATTGCTCCATATTTGGGTTAAACCATTCAATAAATACGTATACCCTGCTGAAAAGCATGATATAAAAATAAATAAAGGAGATTTTGTACATGAAACTGAAAAAACTTTTAGCTTTCGGACTCGCACTTGTGATGTGCCTTGCTATGGCTGCTTGCGGCACGAACCCTGACGAGAAACCGGAGGAATCCACCTCTCAGACCGATGCAGAGCCGGTCTCAATCACTGTCACCGAGAATTGGGACTTTTCTGTAGGCTTCTATCCTGTCATCACGCCTATGGTATCCAGCACTTATGGTGCCGGATTCTGGAGTCGTAATTTTTACAACACTCTGGTAAGCTACGATGATAACGGGAAGATCCAGGGCGAGTTGGCTGAAACCTGGGAAATCAGTGATGACGGCAAGACTTACACCTTCCATCTGCGTGATGGTGTCAAATTTTCTGACGGTACTCCTCTGACTTCCGAGGCAGTAAAGATGACCCTTGAAGCAGTAGTAACCCATCTGGGTCCCCAGAATGGTGCCTTCGGTAAGCTCACTACTTTGTTTGACAAGCTGGAAACCCCGGATGAAAAAACCTTTGTAATGATTTTGAAGACCCCTTATTACGCTGCTCTTGACAATTTGACCATGGCGCTGCCTCTTGGTATTGTGAATCCCGCAGCCTTTGAAGGCGGCGTAGAAAAGGCTTATGAGAATTGCGTGAGTGCAACTATGGGTACTGGTCCCTATATGTTTGACCGGGTCGAGGGAGATACCTATACCTTTATCCGCAATCCCTACTACTGGGGCGAAGCTCCTGAAGTGGACGAGTTCAAAGTCAAAGTGATTCCTGATAATGCTGCAAAAATTCTTGCTCTGCGCAACGGCGAAATCGATGCAATTCTCGGCTCCAGCAGACTTAGCGCAGAAGGCTACACGGAAATTTCCCAGGATGCCGCTTTCGGTCATGCCATGGATGACAGCACCAACCAAACTCGTTATCTGGGTATGAACCTGAATAAGGCTCCCTTTAATGATCCTCTTGTAAGGGAAGCAGTATCCTACGCTGTTAATCAGCAGGAGTTGGAAACCTCTGTTTTCGATGGTCTGGAGACTGCTGCCGAAACCCTCTTTACGAATGAAAAGCCCAACTGCGGTGTGGAGGTTAAGACCTATCCTACCGACATGGAAAAGGCAAAGCAGCTCATGAAGGAAGCCGGCTATGAGGATACCAATGATGACGGTATCCTGGAGAAGGACGGAACTTCTCTCGCCATTCATTTCAACTATTCTCAGAGCCTTGCAAGTGTTGACAATGCAGTTCTTTCTATTGCAGCTTCTCTTAAAGAACTCGGCTTCGATGTTACTATTGATGCAGTAGACATGAACACCTGGTATGGAGCCTTGATGGCTGGCGAATATGATCTGACCTTCTACAATACTGCTGGCGGTTCCTTTGACCCTGCAACAGATATGAGCAATATGGCTCCTGGCGCTATGGGTGATCCGATCCTCTGCCAGTTCTCTGCTTTCTTTGAGAATCCTGAAATTTTCGCAGAATTGGACTCCACTTCTGATTTTCAGCGTGTGCAGGAAATCTATGAAATGATTCTGAATGGTATTGCAGATCAGAATCTTCTGGTGCCTGTAACCGGCACTCACGATCTGGCTCTGTGGAATACTGATAAGATAACTGGCTATGACTTCTACACAGATGCCAGCTACGTAGACATTGCATCTGTTCATGTGAAATAATGTCCAGCAGTGTGGCTGAGGCGGTTACAAAAGAAAGACTTCATTCTTCAGGAGAAGACTATCTAAAAGCCATATTTATTCTTGAAGCGCAACATGGTTCAGTTCGTTCAGTAGAGGTTGCTGAGTACATGAATGTATCTAAAGCGAGCGTTAATCATGCAGTTAGGCACACGCGAAATCAGGCACATTATTTTGAATAATCAGGTTGTCAACTCATCCAGGGCGCTCCATTCACTCAAACACACCGTGCCAAAATCACACAAAAATATTGCCATACATATGGTAGATCACATTAGAAGATTGGGCGTTTTCCCAGCTAACTACGCATTAGATTTAGGCGAATTTATTGACAGCAACGGTAATTCGTATATAGACATTGTAGAGTTAAATCCCATATCATGTTCTATGTGCTATGTAAATAATAGCATCTATGCTGATGTGGTTCCTGAGATTGGCGAATGTCAGCGCCAACTAATGATGGGTGCTGAGTTTTGCTACGATGCCATCGCAAATCCAAAGAATTACGATATGCTGAGAATATCCAATAAGAGTTATACTTATACTTCGGATAACCAATACGCTCTTTTATAGTTTGCATATCATAGAGGGTTTTAGAGCAATTCTGGAAGTGACGCTTGTTTCTTTCTCTGTATTAAATCTCCGATGGAGTGAGTCCTTCTGGGAGGTCCATCATGAACCTCCCCTGGGTCCATCAAATGGGCGCAGTCCTCCCTTGGCGGAGGACTGCGCTTTTCTGCGGCCTTACTGCACGGAATACAGGTTGGATGTGCTGCTCCCATTGTCACGGTAGCGTGGGATCTTTTGCAGATATCCATGCTGCTCCAGATCCGTCAATGCTCCTTAGACGCTTTCACGGAACGAAGAAACGGGGTAAGCTGCATCTGTCTGTCGGTTCTGTTCGTGATCCTTGGGGTCGCCATCAACCTGTGACAGTGCATTTCTCCCAAGTCTTTTTGCTTCTTCCAAAGCCTGTCTGATGGGTTTGCTGCGGCTCCCCATCGCCGTAGCAGTCCATGGGCAGTTTTGAAAGATATATCTCCTTCATTTTCATCACTTGCGTAACAGCAGCAATAAGAGCGGAGCCTTGCAAAAGGTTCCGCTCTTGTTGTCTAAGAAAGTATTTGGATGAGGCCACCGCCAGCATCGACCCGGAGAACGAACACCTTATCCAGCAAGCAATCTCAGAGCTGACAAAGGGCAAAACCATTATCACCATTGCCCACCGCCTGGCCACCATCCGGAACGCCGACCAGATCCTTGTGGTGGACGACGGTCGCATCGCTGAATGCGGCACCCATGAGGAATTGATTGCCCAGGGCGGCATATATAAACGCTTTACCGCCATCCGCCAGCAGGCCGAAGGCTGGAAGCTGTAAACGCTCTCCCGACATAAAAAGGCTCGTATCAGTCAAACGCTGATACGAGCCTTTTTCATTCTCTATTTGTCACTCATAAGTCCACCGTAAAGCCGCCCTCAACCGACGTAGCTGTAAGTTACTATTCACGGGGAAAGCGGTCGTGGCTATCAAATTTATTTTCAAATACTGTGTTCCTATTGACAAAGGAGAATTTCTCCGATATAATAACAGTGTTATTGAATAACCTTGTTATCGAATGGGAGGCAAATGCAATTACGAAACGATGAACTCGCCGAAAGAATACTGGAGGCAGCGAAGTCCGAGTTTCTTGAAAAGGGCTATCGTCAGGCGTCGGTACGCAGCATTGCCGCTTCCGTCGGCGTAACGACCGGTGCGCTTTACCGCTACTATGCCAACAAAGAAGCGCTGTTCGATGCTCTGGTATCCGGCCCTGCCGACTACCTGTATGATCAATGTAAGTCCTTCAGCGAAGCATATTCCCGACAGGAGTTGGATGAGCAGCTGGCGAACCTTCCCGAGCTTACCCGCGATTCAGACGGCGGTACGAGTGATTTTCTGAAATATATTTATCAGAACTATGATGCCTTCAAACTCATTGTCTGCTGTTCAGCCGAAACAAAATACGAAGATTATCCAGAGCGCCTTATTGCAATCGAGACGGCATCCAGCGCCGCATTGGTTCATTTGATGCAGAAGGCCGGGCGACTCAGCTCTGACTTGGACGATACGATGATCCACATTGTGGTAAGCTCCATGTTCACTGGCATATTTGAGATCATTGCACATGATGCACCAATGGATGTTGCCCTGCGGCATATCTCGATCTTGCAGGATTTTTACACTGCCGGATGGTACAAAATTTTGGGGATCTTATGATCCTTAAAATTTTACGCATCAGTTAGAGTAGACTAATCAAGGCTGGTTAAATCAAGCCGCTCACTCTGTGTAAGCGGGATTTATATAAATTCAGGAAAGAGAGGTATATTCCCATGCAAAAGCTCACCGATCTCAGGGAGGGGCAGAAAGCCAGAATCACCGGCATTACCGGCGACCGGCGCTATCTTTCCCGCATCACCTCCATCGGGCTGAACATTGGCTGCCCGTTGGAAATGCTCCAAAATGTTAAAAACCGTCCCGTTCTGGTTTACGGACGCGACACGATGATCGCACTGAACCGGGCGGAATCCGAACGGATACAGGTGGAGGTGCAGGCGTGATGGCAAACGAAAGAAAAATCGCCCTTCTCGGTCAGCCGAACTCCGGCAAATCCACTGTTTTCAACACCCTGACCGGTGCACACCAGCACGTCGGCAACTGGCCGGGCAAGACCGTGGAGAAGGTCGAAGGTGAGTTTACGCGAAACAGTGTCAAATACCTTGTCGCTGATCTTCCCGGCACCTACAGTCTGTCCGCCAACTCCGATGAGGAGATCGTGACCCGCGATTATATCGCCTCCGGCGGCGCGGAGCTGACCTGCATCCTTGCCGACGCCTCGCAGCTGGAACGCAGCCTGTTCATGCTGGCGGACTATGCAGGCATCAATACCCCTGCCATGCTGGTTCTGACCATGACGGATGTCTCCACGGCACAGGGCAAGTCCGTGGATGCAGAAAAGCTATCGCAAAAGCTTGGCATCCCTGTAGTTTCCCTGGTGGCTCCGGACAAAAAGAGCTACGGTTCTTTTTATCAGGCGTTGGAAGAATCAATGAAAACCCCGAAGCGGCTGTCGGCGGACGCGCTTACCGCATTATACGAAAGTGGTGAACAGAAAAAGGCATATGAAAAGGCCATTTCTCTGGTACCCGCAGACGGGATCGATCAGTGTTCGACGGCATGGCTGGCGGCAAAGCTGCTGGAGGGGGACAGCGTCGTGGCACACAAGGTGTCCGCCGTTTCCGATAAGGAGGCTGTCAAGGCGTTTCTTGCAGAAAATCCCGATGGCAGCCTTTATACCAGCGACTGCAAATTCGCTTGGATCGAGAGCGTTCTCTTCGGCGTCGTGACAAAAACAAGGAAGGATTCTCAACTCCTCACCAAATTTGACCGCGCTGCTATCTCCAAGCGCTGGGGCAAGGCAATCGCTATTGGCATCGTGCTGCTGGGGATTATCCTGTCCATGGTGGTCGCCGCACCTATCATGACTGTCGGCGGACAGATTCCAACACTTTTGTATCCGCTGGTGGAAAGCATAGGGCTGCCTGCGTGGTTGACCTCATTCATCAACGGTACCATCGTCACGGCGCTGGGGTGGGTATTCTCCATGGCAGGCTTCGTGTTCGGCATCAATCTCGTATTTGGCCTGTTGGAAGAGGTCGGCTACATGGCGCGTGTGTCCTATGTGTTTGACAATACCATGAACAAGCTGGGACTCCAGGGCAAATCCATCATGCCCATGCTGGTCAGCTTCGGCTGCACCATCGGCGGTGCAGCGGGAACCCGTGTCATCGATTCCTACGGTCAGCGCATCCTGACCATTGCCCTTGCGTGGGCGGTGCCCTGCGGCGCGACCTTTGCCGTGATCCCGGCGCTCGCCTCCTCAATCTTCGGCGGCATGGGCGCAATCGGAGTCATGCTGCTGATTTTTGCCATTATGTTTTTACATATCATGATCACCGCCAAAATCTTCGGGCGCAAGCTCAGTCCGGTGGAGGATCGCACAGGACTGATCATGGAGCTGCCTCCCTATCATAAGCCCCGCTGGGGAAGCCTGCTTCGCACCACCGTTGTACGTGCATGTGACGTGTTCAAAAAGGCGTTTGTGGTGGTGGTCGTTGTGGCCGCCGTTTTCTGGGCGCTGGCCTATTCCGGCAGCGGCGATATGACAGGAAGCGTACTCTATAAATTCGGAAAAGCCATCGAGCCTGTGACGAAATTTTTCGGTATGGGTTGGCAGACCTTCCTTGCCTTCGTATCCTCTATGATCTCCAAGGAAGCGGTGCTCGGCGTGACCAGCGTTCTGTTCACCGGTGCGGGTTCTATCTGGGAAGCCACGGCTACCGGTGCGGCAGACGCCAATATCGGTCAGATCATCGCCGCCTCCATCTCCAAGCCGGAGGCACTGGCGTTTATTCTTGCCGTAAATTTTAATGTTCCCTGCCTGATGGCACTGAATGCCACGCTGCATGAGACACATTCCGCAAAATGGACGGTACGCATTGCCCTGTACTACATTGCCACCGCGCTGATCATCTCCTGCCTGACCTATCATATTGCAGGGTTGTTCTTCTGAGGAGGCGGTAGCCATGTCCCTTTTGGAACTTCTGGACGCGCCGGGCATTCATTCCACGGCGCAGCTTGCCACCGAACTCGGTACGACGCCGGAAATGGTGGAGGCTAAGCTGGAACGGTATGCGCAGCTGGGCTATGTAAAGAAAACCGTCATGTCCGCCGATTGCGGCGGGAACTGCAAAAAATGCCATGGGTGCAGTGGGCTGAAAAGCAGTGTTGCTTCCGTAGTCTACTGGGAAAGGGTGAGATAAGATGCAGGCTGTCTGGATCGCATTGACGGTTCTGATCGTTGGTGGGTGCATATGGTCGCTGATCCGGCGATTCACGAGCAAAAAGACCTGCTGCGGAACGGAAAAGCAGCCGCGCATCCGGGCAAAAAAGCTCTCCGCTCCCATTGGCAGCCTGACCGTAAAGATCGGCGGGATGCGCTGTGAAAACTGCCGCCGCAGTGTAACGGCGGCACTGGATGCATTGGATGGTGTTGCTGCAAAGGTCAGTCTGGAAAACGGCACGGCAAGAGTCTCCTTTGAGCGTCCACTCAGTGATGAAGAACTGGCACAGGCCGTTGAATCTGCCGGATTTGAAGTACTGGGGATTCGGCGCTGACGGCAATAGTACGAACCATGCAGGAGTATCCATCGGGTGTTCCTGCATGGTTTTGCTCGGAAAGATTTATCATATTTGCCGACTCATGTTTGTGTATGGAAGTGTACCTTGGTGATATGTTGTTAGCCCCTTTCTGCTATCTCCTTTTTCGCCTTGGACGACTAAAACGATAGCCTGTCTTGTGGGCACTGACGTTGGCTTTTGCTTCCTATAGTGTGCTAGCCTGGAAAGGATTGGTCCAGAAGGGCGGTTAATCGATTCTTATAACGCGTAATATCATTCAAAAACTCCACCCGTTCTCTGCAGAGCTGGCGTAATGCACGCATTGCAGTCTGAGGAATCTGAGAAGGACGCAGTGTCTTTGTTCGGTACATCATTGCCAATTTAAAGGCATCTACGCGATCTGTTTTCCTCTTTCTAATAGAGAAATCCTTCATGGAGTTGCTTTGAAGTGGATTTACCACGATCACGTCATATCCACGATCTGAGAAGAACTGAAAGAGAATCAGATGGTAGTGTGAGGTGGATTCCATTACAATAACAGGCTTGCTGGAGAAGAGCTGCTCAGCCTTCTGGAGCAGGGCGTTTGCTCTGTTTATCGATGTTTCATCGTGATAAATTTTTTTCCTGCGCAAAAATTTTGTTATCTGGTGACAAAACACACATATCACTGAACCGTTTACTTACGTCGATTCCTGCTACTGGACAAAAATTCATATACACATCTCCTCTCAGGGCAGTTTCACTTCTTCGCAAAAGTAACAGGCGCGTTATTGACACGGGTAACGGTTGTGCCGACCCAACCAATCAAAACATTGAATCTTTCACGAAGCGAACGGACGGTCTACGCTGTTAGTAATTCCTGAATGGAAACCAAGCAAGCAGTTTTGCCACTTTCAGCCCCAGTTAGTGCTTCAATATTACTATGTTTTGGAAATCGGTACAACCATATAACCGTCTTTGATGAAACTATTTTTGTTTCATCGATGACATTGTACCGGCAAGCAGGGCATTCGTCTATACAAATGCTATTTTGCTTTGCAAAATGCTTGTTGGGCTGTGCCCAAACCCCATTTGTTCTGCATCGTGCCGATGCAGGCTGCGCGTTTTTTCAAAACGCTTCTATTTATATATGGTAGAGTTTCAAGACAGTTGCGCTCTGCAATTTTGATGGAGACATCTCAAGCCAAACGAACAGCCAGCAACGGCCTCAACGGTAAGTGAGGTCATGATGCTGGCTGTTCTTCGTTCAGAACGGAAAACATTCGACATTTTCGCTGGTTCATGGTACACTACATCCAATCCATGCGAATCCGTTGGAGGTGATTGTGTTGCTTTCCCTGAACTTAGCTGTTCTTGACGATCAAAGCAAAGAAGAACAATTTATAGATGTATATAATACCTACAAACGGCTGGTCTACCATACCGCTTACAAAATTATGGGCGATTCGTATCTGGCAGAAGATGTACTGCAAGAGGTGTTTTTGTACGTTGTCAAAAATTTTTCTAAAATTCATCGAGAAAACTGTCACGAACTCGCTGCTTATCTCGTTAGTTGTAGTAGAAGCCGTGCATACGATATGCTTCGCAAGCAGCGAGAAGAACCGCTGGAAGAAATCCCGGACGCACCAGATAGCACCCCGGTGCCGGATGATGCAACAGTCAGCACCGATAACATCCAACATCTGACAGAACTGATCGGACAGATGAAACCGATGTACCGTGATCCGCTGCGCCTTTTGGCAATGGGTTACACCAACTGAGAAATTGCGGAATCGCTTGGACTGACGGACGAAATGGTACGAATACGGATTTTTCGTGGAAGAAAACTATTGTGGAAGGAGTTGAATGGCTTTGAGTGAGCGAACAGAGGTTTCTTTTGATGTAGCTTTGATGATGGCACTCCGTGCAGATGCACAGAAGGAACTGGACGAGCTGCCAACTCCGGCACAGCTTAAAGAACGCTACCCGGACACTTCCCGATGGGATGCTCGTTTGAAAGCGGCGTTGCATAAACGCCACCCGGTGCTGAAACGAGTGCTTGTTGCGGCCCTGACGCTGGTAATTTTAACTCTCGGCGCGCTTGCAGTAAGTGCGGACTTCCGAAAGGCAGTCTATACGATGATTCAGAAATTCCTGCCGATTGAGATGCAGCTGACGTATCAAGTGGACGGAGAGCCATTAGAGCAGCTCTCGAATGGATACAGCGACCATTATGTGCCGGATGGCTTTGAACGAGATTATGAACAAGGGTATGATAACGAAATATCCTTTCTTCATGCCTATGTTGATGTCAATGATAAGAACATCTTTTATTATGTGGACTGTTCCGTAATTCAAGACTATGGACAAGTCGAAACTTTCGACAATGAGCATACGGTTTATGAGCGCATTAAAATTGGAACAGCCGATGCAACACTTGGAACGAGTAATAACGGAGGACGTACAGGATATGTGCTAGTATGGGAGAAAGATGGCATTTCGCATACGATTATTGGAAAGATATCGCATGATGAGCTTCTAAGAATTGCGGAAAGCATTTCCTGATTTGTCAAGACCTTGCCGACACACTTGTGATTGTTTACAAATGTGTCGGTATTTTTCTTAGTCTTGCCGCTACGGCCTTTGGCACTGGTCAACCGAGGCGATATAACGAAAACAGCACCGTTAAGGGAACGATTTCGCAAAGCTTTTATCAAGTTAATCAAAGTCAAAAAACGGGAGTGCTTGAAATTATCGAGAGAGATACCTAAGATATGATGCTGGAGGAGCGAGATAAAAAGGTTTCAAATTCTAATCCTCGCAATCATGCTGGCCAGTTTATCTGCCTGCGCAACAAATTCGCTACCGTCATCCTCCACCGAATCCTCTGTTTCCATATCGGTATCAAATCCACAAGATTTTTTATCAGAACTTGAGGATATGGAAACGAGTCAAATATTAGAAGAACTTAAAATTTCAGATGGCGGATATGCTCCTGCTTGTAAATATCGTATTGTTTAATAGACGGTTATTTCTTTTGTGTTTTAGTCGCTTTTGGGCAAAAACGGGTATGTTTTGGGTTGAATTAAAATCAAACACCTAATATACTATATAGTATGGTTAGTTAAGTATAACCCTTTTGCACTACCAATTATAAAAGAGGAGGAAACCCTATGTCAGAGATAAAAGAACAAGATCGCAAAAAAGATGAAGAAGGGCAGGTTGCGATTAAACGTTTGTCCAAGCCCATAAAAGGAAGGATACTTTTAGCTCAAATTTTTACAATTTTTTCTGCGTTATTGTCTTTCGTCCCATATTTAGCTTTAGTGTGGTTAGGGGATATTTTTTTATCGGCGCAAACCACAGGCGAACAGATTGATGCAGTACAAGTACATAAAGTTGTGAATCTTTTAGTAATGGCTTTTCTTTCAAAATTGTTTTTCCACGCACTGTCTTTAATTATCACACATTTTGCGGATATGAAATTGCGTTTCATTATTCGCCAAAGGATTGTAGAACGTTTGAGCCATGTACCACTTGCGTGGTTTAGCCAAACTGATTCCGGTAAAATACGTAACGCTGTACAGGATGATACAAAAACGGTTCATACTGTCGTGGCTCATGCGCCAGTTGATATGCTAAACGGTGTGTTAGCGCCATTAGTACTACTTGTATTTATGTTTGTGATTAATTGGCGTTTAGCACTTATTAGTATCGTGACCATCCCACTATACTTTTTATTACAAGGAATTTCTATGAAGGATATGGGGCCAAAAACTGCTGAAATGAACAGGCATCTGGGGGAAGTTTCTTCTACAATGATTGAACTGGTTGCTGGTATCAAGGTAGTGAAAGCCTTCTCTAAGACTGGAAAAGCCCATCAAAATTACGCCAGCGCAGCAGAAGCTTTTTCTAAATCTTATTGGGATTGGTGTGCGCCATTGATTGGTCTTTGCTCTATAGCAGGAGAACTTATTTCAGCACCGTTACTTTTGTTCGTCAATTTCACCGGTGGCGCATTGGTTATGGGAGCCGGTTTAGCGAGTCTTCCTCAAGTTCTGGCTTGCACTTTAATAGCAATCGTTTTACCTGTTGCAATTAGCTCCGTTGCTAATATTACATGGTCCTATCAAATGGCTGGAGCTGCTGCCATCCGCCTTTGCGATATTATGGATACTCCCGTCATTCCTGAAACGAAATCTCCACAAAAGCCTGACGGACTTGTTCTGCAGGTGAAGGATGTTACTTACTCATACGGAGATACGCAAGCATTAAAAGGGGTTAATCTTACTTTGAATCCTAATACAATAACAGCTTTAATTGGCCCTTCTGGTTCTGGCAAGTCTACGCTTGCTACACTTATCGCACGTTTCGATGATCCGCAAAATGGTTCTATTAGTTTAGGAGGTGTAGACTTAAGAGACATTTCATCGCAAACGCTCTATGACAAAATTGCCTTTGTGCTTCAAGACCCTATGCTCATTAATGCCAGTATCCAGCGGAATATATCGCTTGCAAGACAGGATGCAAGTATAGAGGAGATCCGTAAAGCAGCGAAAATTGCTCAGATTGACGATTTGATTATGTCTCTACCTAAAGGTTATGATAGCGTATTGGGAACGGATTGTTCTTTATCGGGAGGAGAAAGCCAAAGAGTTAGCATCGCTCGTGCGGTTTTAGCAGATGCGCCAATTTTGATTATGGATGAGGCCACAGCTTTTGCTGATCCAGATTCAGAACTGGAAATTCAAAAAGCACTTAATGCATTGATTAAAGATCGTACTGTGTTGGTTATTGCGCATCGTCTAAATGCCATTTTAGGTGCAGACCAAATAGCTGTAATGGAGCAAGGAAAAATAATTGCTCTTGGAACGCATCATGAACTTTTAGATAATGTACATTATCAAGCATTATTAAGACAAGGTGGTTTCAATCATTTGAATGAGAAAGGAGAAATAAGGTATGAATAAGTCAAAATGGCTTTTATCGAGATTTCATCGTTATATGCTTGATAGAGACCAAAAAATGCACAAAAAAGGAACATTATTTTGTATTCTGTCAGGGGGCCTGATCGGTCTTGCACTTGCCATTATGATGCCAGCTACCACAACTCTGCAAACGCAAAGTACGCAGTGGGGAGTATCATTTTGGGGCTGGATGATTGTACTTGCCAGCGTAGCGCTATTGGCTTCTGTATTCTCTTTCTTAGGCACAAAGCTCAGTTATACGGCTGGCCTTGGCTTTATGAAAAATATGCAAACTATCGTGGGAAACAAGGTGGCGCGCTTACCACTTGGTTGGTTTCAAGCAGACAGTGCCGGAAAACTTTCGCGTATGGTAACGCAGGAAATGATTTCTACCGGTCAGACAGCCGCGTTCTTTATTGGACAGCTACTAAAAAATGCGTCTGCAGTCGTTGTTTTCTGTATTGCCACATGGTTTTGGAATTGGCAGCTTGGTATGCTTTTAACGCTTGCTATTCCCGTTCTTTTTCTACTTATGAAAATTTCGCAAATTTGTGTGGGAAAAGGGAATAGTCTTGAAGAACCAGCGGAACAAGAAATTGCTTCCCGCGTAGTGGAATTCGCAAAGTGCCAGGGGGCACTTCGCGCCTGCCATGTTGGTGCAGACTACGAAGAACTGAAAGATAGTTTTGTGAACAGTAAAAAGCAATCTGTCCGCGGGCTATGGTGGAGCGCTTTGGGGCAGGTGCTTTCCGGTATGGGAGTACAAATGCTTGTTGCTGGAATGATTACCTTTGTAAGCCTCTTGGGACTTGCTGGAGATATGGGGGCATTAGAAACTGTGGTAATGATTGGCGTTACCTTGCGTTTTACTACACTCTTAAACAACATAGTATCTTCTCTTTTCGGAATGGAAGACCGTCGCCAAATGTTAAATGCTTTAGATGAAGTCGTAGATACTGCTGAAATGCCCAGCGTAACAAAGACCAAAGGTAATCCTAAAAATTCTGATGTTTCTTTAAATCAAGTGACCTTTGCATATGTAAAAGATAAGCCAGTGATAAGAAATATTAGCTTTACAGTGCCTGCCAATAAAATGTTTGCTATTGTTGGCCCTTCTGGTTGTGGCAAAACAACAATCATAAAGTTAATTGCTCGTTTTTATGATGTGAATGGTGGGAATATTTGTATTGGAGACATTGACTTGAGCGATTTTACAACCGAAGATTTGTTTAAGCAAGTATCTTTTGTATTTCAAGATGTTTATCTTTTTAATGATAGCCTAAAAAACAATATACTTATGGCGAAGCCTGATACATCAGAACGAGAATTAAATGAAATTGCCGATCTTGCGGGTGTAACGGAAATGATTCAGCGACTTCCTGATGGATGGAATACCCTTTGCGGAGAAGGAGGACGAGCACTTTCCGGCGGTGAGCGCCAGCGCGTTTCGATTGCACGAGCTTTGTTGAAGCACGCTCCAATTGTCTTGTTTGACGAAGCGACCTCAGCACTTGATGCTGAGAACGAAACTAATATCGTGCGCTCCATAGAAACTCTCAGGAAAAGGTCTACATTGATTGTTGTAGCGCATAAGCTCGAAACAATTCAGATGGCGGACAAAATTATTGTGTTAAACAAAGAAGGGCATATAGCGGAGGTAGGTAGCCATGAAAAGCTATTGGCTAAAAATGGTGCCTATAAAGAATTTTGGGATAAACGCAACGCCAGTTCTCAATGGAAATTAGCATAAAATTATTCAACAAAATAGAAATAACCGGGCACAGAGCTATATCGCTGTGTCCGGTTATCTCTGTAATAATAGCTTGGGGTGATTTATTCTCTTGTTGACCAGCGCCTCAAAACAAGTTATTATATAGTTAGCTAACTCTAACGCACATTAGGGAGGGGATTCGAATGATACATGGAAGTGATTATCTCAGTAAGCTATATAACGATTTAATAACGAATACGCCTCAAACATTTTCCATGAATATTTCATCTGAGTTTGGGCCAGGTAGAATCGCACAGACTAAGATCAAACATGGTGTTATTCTTTCGGATTGGCAGATGCGCTATCAATTGGATACAGATGTGAACATGCAAGGCCCCGGTAATGACGAATATATGCAAATCATATTCTGTTTGAATGACGGTGTCTCATGGGGAATTATGAATGAACTGCGTTCCATTACATTACAAAAAAATGAATCTTGTATTTATGCAGGGACTGAGAGGGCGGAATATATTTGTTATAAGAAAAACAGTGATTTTTCTTTTAAGACCATAAAAATACCTATTACGTATTTTGCACAATTACTTTCGGAATACTTCGAGGGGCAAGAAGTTACAGTATATAGGAAGAAACTTTTAGAAGGGATTTCTAAAATTCCCGTTACTCCAATTATGGAGCAAATTTTGGCAGAAATGAATCAATTTTCTCAATATCGTGGCAGCCTGGGTTATCTATATTTAGACGGTAAACTATTAGAACTGTTATCTGTCTATTTAGGAGAGGTTCTTGAATTAGACATTTTGATGGGTAAAAACATCACAATGTCTCGGACTGAAAGAACTGCTATTATGGAGACAAAACGAATTATTGACAGCCAGATTGCTTTTGCTCCATCCTGTAAGGAATTATCGCGTCTGGTGCATTTGAGCGTACCAAAACTATCGCGAGGATTTTCATCTCTCTATGGAATATCAATTCATCAATATATTATTGACCAACGATTGGCGCAAGCAGCACAATTACTTTTGGATGGGGACAGGAATGTAAGTGAGATTGCTTCTATTGTGGGTTATGGAAAACCAAGTAATTTTGCAGCAGCCTTCAAAAAAAGATACGGTGTAATCCCTAAGAATTATAGGGAAACACGTTTCAATAGGTTAAATGAATAGAAATGGGTATCTTTGGGGTAGAAATGGGTATCTTTTGGGTTGAACCCTTTTTTCGCAAGTGATAATCTATGCAGTGTGGTTAGCATAAACTAATCACACTGCATTTTATTATAACAAGGAGGAATTTCTTCATGAGTACACTTGCAAATTCAAATCAAAAGAAACGTAGATTAGAAGGCAAAGATCTTATCACTATTGGTATTTACACAGTGATCTACATGGTCATTACGATGTTAGTTGCCATACTTGGATTTATTCCTATTTTTATCCCGTTAATGGCAGTGCTTTGTCCCTTGGTTGGCGGTATTCCTTATATGTTGTATGTCACTAAGGCGAAGAAGTTTGGTATGACTGCAATTATGGGCTTTTTGATCGGCTTGCTTAACATATTTGGCGGAAATGGCTATTTAACCATGCTGACAGGACTTGCCGGCGGTCTGATTGCCGATATAATCTTAAAAAAGGCAGATTACAAAAGTTCAAAGAGTGCTGTTTTATCCTGTGGCGCTTTTAGTATTTGGGTATTTGGTAACTTCGCACCCATTTTCTTGAACCGTGACAGCTATCTTGTGATGCTGACAGAGGGATATGGCGCAGAATATGCCACAACACTCAACACCTATATGCCTATGTGGATTGCCCCTATTCTGTTGGTCGCTTGCTTTGTATTTGGTATTGTCGGTGGTGTGATTGGAAAGGCCATTTGTAAAAAGCACTTCCAGCGTGCTGGTATTGCATAATGGCGCGGGAAATTCTTCTCAGTAAAAAAGCAGAAACGGGTCTGCGGCTTGATCCGCGTACAAAACTGTTGCTCATCTTCATCATCAGTATTTTTGTCATGGGAGGGACAGGCGGAGAAGCTATGGGGCTACTCCGCCTTGTTCTTTGTGCCATTCCAGCTTTGTTACTGCTTTGTTCCAAACAATTTGGAAAAGCGGTTGGATACATTGTTATTTTTGCTGCTTTTTATGCTGTTCAAATCTCTGTCTTGCCGCATCTCACAGGAATATTGAATTTTCTTGTGTTGTTTACAACTGGTTTCTTTTGCCGCATTCTTCCCAGCGTTGCAATGGCGGCCTATGCTGTGAAAACAACAACAGTCAGTGAATTGATTTCCGGCATGGAAAGAATCCATATGCCCAAAGAGGTGACGATTCCCTTAACGGTCATGTTCCGCTTCTTTCCAACTGTTTTTCAGGAGTCAGAAGCAATTAGTGACGCTATGAAAATGCGAGGGATTAAACTTGGAGGGAAAAAATCTTCAAAAATATTGGAGTATAAGCTGATCCCGATGATTACCTGCTCTGTGAAAATCGGTGAGGAACTTTCCGCTGCGGCAATTACCCGTGGTCTCGGTGCTCCTGTCAAGCGCACCAATATTTGTCGGCTTAAATTTAATTTTGCCGATGTGGTGCTGATTTTGTTTTGTTGCTTTGTAGTGTTTTGGGCGATTGCTTCCCCGATAATTTCCGCAGGAGGGATTTTGCCATGATAGATTTTCAAAATGTTTCTTTCTCTTATGGTGAAGAATCCCGCGGTGGAGGGATTAGAAATATCAATCTCACCATAAAAACAGGGGAGTTTGTTTTACTCACGGGGGAATCCGGCTGTGGGAAAACAACGATTACCCGTTTAGTAAACGGGCTGGTGCCTCATTATTATGAGGGCAATTTAGAAGGCGATGTCTTTCTGGACGGAAAAAGCGTAGCTGATACGCCACTTTACGACTTGGCTGCTATGGTGGGATCTGTGTTCCAAAATCCTAAAAGCCAGTTTTTCAACGTAGATACGGATAGTGAATTAGCCTTCGCCTGTGAAAATTTGGGCTATCCCCAGGAGGACATCCTGCAAAGGATGGATCGGACAATTTCCAATTATCATATTGAAAATCTGATGGGGCGGAGCGTGTTTGCTCTATCTGGCGGGGAAAAGCAAAAAATAGCCTGTGCTTCATCAAGTGTATTGCTGCCGGGAATTATGGTTCTTGACGAACCATCTTCTAATTTGGATATGGCTGCCATTGATGACCTGCGGCAGGTCCTGAGCCTCTGGAAAAAGCAAGGCAAAACAATTCTGATTGCAGAACACCGCCTTTACTACCTTCACGATCTTGTGGACCGTGTACTATATGTAAAAGATGGGGAGATCGAACAGGAATACACACCTGCTGAATTTGACAGCTTATCGGATGGCACTCGAAAAGAAATGGGACTGCGGCCGTTTTCTCTCTCGAAGCTGAAACCCGCTAATCAGTATCAGACGCATACAGCTAAACAGATGGAACTTCAAAATTTCTGCTTTGCGTATAAAAAGCAAGCACCAGAAAGCCTCCATATTCCAAATGCAAAACTGCCTGTTGGAGAAACGATTGCCATTATCGGTCTGAATGGCGCTGGAAAATCTACTCTGGCCCGCTGTGTTTGCGGGTTGGAAAAGAAATGTGGCGTCTTGCAGGTTAACGGGAAAGCCCTTGATTGGAAAGCCCGGCTTAAACATTGTTATATGGTAATGCAGGATACCAGCCATCAGTTATTTACTGAAAGCGTGACAGCTGAAATCCTTCTGAGCATGGACGATGAAGATGAGACTGTTGTGGAGCAAATCCTTGAACAGTTTGATCTGCTGGAATATAAAGACAGGCACCCGCTTTCTCTTTCCGGCGGGCAGAAGCAGCGAGTAGCGATCGCATCTGCCATTGTGAGTAACCGGGAGATCATTGTGTTTGACGAACCAACCAGCGGACTTGATCTCAAACATATGCGGGAAGTTGCGCAGAGTTTGAAGTCACTTGCAGGTCAAGGCAAAACGCTTCTTGTTATTACGCATGATCCGGAGCTGGTGATGGCAAGTTGTTCGTATGTGATTCACATGGAAAAAGGTCAAATTAAAGAGAACTACCCTTTGGATGTTAACGGAGCGAAGAAAGTTTTGAACTTTTTTAGAATCTAATTCACATTCTTAGAAATCAGTTTTCAAAAGCAAAAATCCGCCGAGGAATCCTCCCGAAAAAAACGGGAAGAATCCTCGGCGGATTTCGTTTATCGTGTTGGCTCTTTTTCGGCTGTGTCTTTTTCCTCTGCAAAAAACATCTCTACATTTTTCTGAGCTTTCATCAACTCCTGCATCTCATCTCGTGCCTTCCGGTAGTCTGGGTATGCTTCTTTCTTCTTTTTAAGAAGTGCAGCGTATTCGATGCTCAAGTCCTTGGCTTTTGGCAGCTTTTTCAATCCAGCTTCATCAAAAGCGGCTTTTGCAGCCTTGTGCAGGGTGATTTCTTCCCGATGGGCATCCAGAAAGCTCTTACTGTACCCGGCTTTGCGGTAGGCATCATAGACCGGACGTGTCCGGGCATAATTAACGATGTGCGTCCTCAGAACAGCAATCTCGGTCATGCGCGCTTCTGCAGCTTTAATGGAATCGCCCAACTCGTGATAGCGAGCAGTTGCTGCATCCACACGTTCCTGCATTTCTTTAATGCTGCCGATTTTATGCTCCTGTAAGAAAATCAGCGTCTTGGACATTTCTTTCAGATTATATCGCTTTGCCCAGCGAGCATACCCCATGCTCTTTCCCTCGGCCAGCTTTGCCTGAATGTCCACCAGCATCTGAAACTTTTGTTCCGGTACGATGCGCTTCTGCTTCTGCCGGGGATGGTGTTCGGCTTCCCCAGAGATAACAGCTTTCAGTTCTTCTTCACTATATTCTGCGCCCAAAGTGCGAAAACGGATGAAGCGTTTCTGCCGCGCACCTTTGACCGAGGTGTGCTTTCCTCGTTTGATTACATAGCCCTGCTGTTCCAGCTTTTGAAGAAAGATTTCAAAGTCCACAGGATTCTCGTTCAGCAGAATGTTGTCGATTACGGCACACAGCTTATCTCGATTACTTTCTCTGGGTGGATAAAGGGTACGCTTCTGCCGCTCCCGGTACGGCTTGATTTCAATGACAGACAGCTGGTGTTCCAGACAAATCAAATCGCTCAACCGCTGCACGGTCAGCCCAGATAGTAAAAAATCCCGAAACTTTCGTGTTCCATCCAGCGCAGTGGAGCTATAAATAATGTGGTTGTGGATGTGTTCCCTATCCGTGTGAGTGGCAACGATAAACGCATACTTGCCTTTGGTGAAACGCATTGCCAGCTCATAGCCCACCTTGTTAGCTTCCTCTGCGGTGATCTCTCCGGGCTTGAACGATTGACGAATCTGATAGGCAATCACGTCACTTTTTTGTCTGCGCCCAGTGACAAGTTCATACTGCCGTTTGGACAGCATAAATTCTTCGTCTGCGGTCAATGGGCTGCACTCATAGCTGCTGACCAACTCTCCCTTGTTCGTTTTGTCAGGATTCTGGGCATAGTCCGTGCGGCTTTTCAGGCAGGCCGCAACCGACTTGCCCTTGTTTTTGTGCAGCGCGATCAAACGTGTTGCAGCCAATTTAACCACCTCCCGGCAAAAAGAAAATGCGGCACAGTGGCGGCATAAAAATTTTATAATTCTGCAATCCAGCCGCTGAACCATTCCACGGCCTCCACAATGACCGTTCCGGCGGTGAGGAGCAGGAAGCAACCAAACTCTGCCACCAGCAAGATCAAAAACTGCATCCACTCCCGGCAGTACAGTGTATAAAGGCCGCAGCCGAAGATATACAGCATGGGCAGAGCCAGTACGAACGCCGACAGGTTCAGCGTCCATTTCAGCATTAGTGCAAGGAAAGCCGTAAGCAGCCAAAACGGGAAAACGATCATCTTGAAAACAAACCTCATATCTAGCACCTACCCTTCTTTCGTCCCTATTATAAAAGTGTCAACGATTGCTTTGCAAGGATGTCAACCCTTATGTACCCCCGCAGTCCTCCAACTGCGGGGAAAGTTTTAAAGTTCTGCCAACCGGGAAAGAATTTGCTTGCCGATGCTGATTAGTTCATCCAGCCGGGCGCGCAAGTCCTCCATATCGGCAGCATAGACCCGGCCATTTTCATTGGCTACTTTGGCGTACTGGTTCAGGTTGTTGCTGCACATCTGCAAGAGATATGCCATGCGCCGTAGTTGCGGCAAGTCAAGGTTCAGGCAGTAGCCGTCCAGCGCCATCTTGCGGATATAGGCACTCAGGCTGCGGATGCCCATGCCCAGCATTTTCTCATAAATGCGGTTCTTCTCGGCTTTTGTGGTTCTCAGGATGATGATCTCGTCCCGCTTTTCCCTCACCGGGCATCACCGTCCTTGTCGTAATAACTGCGGAAGGGCTTCACCGGCTCCGGCTTATCCGATTTTTCCTCCAGTGCCGCCAGCACCGAGGGGCGGCGAGGTGCATCCTCCTGTTCCTCCTCGTCCTGTTCCGGCTCGTGGCTTTTTTCGTCCACATCCAACTGGGCGTTCAGCTCTGCAAGGCGAGCGGATTTCTCCGCCAGCTCTTCTTCCTGCGGGAAGGGCTTTTCCACCTCAATCTGCGCCGCCGCCTGCTGCTGATGCAGGGTATCCAGCTCGTTCTCGGCAGCAGTGATGCGCTCCGGAAAGTTGTTCAGAGCATTGTCCAGACGAATGATATTGCCCAGCGGGTCGGTGCCCAAAGGCACCGTGTACTTCCGCTGCCCCTTCAGAATCGCCTGATACTCACTGCGGAAGGTATCGAACCGCAGGGAAAGTTCAAAGCCCCGGTAGCTGCCGATGACTTTTTCTTCGGCGTTTGGCAGTTCAGAACAAGCAAGCACCAGTCGCTCACCGGCGGTCTTTTTCTCATCGTAGGTCACACCCTTGATGACCATGCCGCAAAACTCCTCCTTGCCCTGCGGATGGGCGGCGGCAAGCTGTGCATCGGCTTTCAGCCCGGCGATGTGAGCGTTCGTTTCCTGAATGTCAGCGGGGAATTTGGTCAGCAGCTTGTCTTGCAAGCGGAATTTCTGGCTCTGGTGGTCGGCTTTCAGCACCTTCAGCTTTGCCACCTGCACATCCAAATCCATCTTCTCCTTGATGAGCGGATTTCCGGCGCACAGTGCCTTGATCTCCGCATAAGAAAGTGCCTGCTCGTCCACATCCTCGCAGGAGCGAACAGGAGATTTGGAAGTCATGATTTGGCTGATAAACCGCTGTTTATTCTCAAGGGTCTGAAACAAGTACGAGTCAAATGTCCCTTCCGTAACGTAATTGAACACCTTGACTTCCTTATTCATATTGCCCTGACGGATGATGCGACCATTGCGCTGGGTCATGTCGCTGGGCTTCCAGCCAACATCCAGATGATGCACCGCCACAAGCCGGGACTGGACGTTGGTGCCTGCACCCATTTTTGCCGTACTTCCGAGCAGGACTCGTACATCGCCGGAGCGCACTTTGGAGAACAATGCCGCCTTTTTTGCTTCGGTATCTGCGTTGTGGATAAACTCGATCTCATTTTCCGGCACACCAGCGGCGATCAGCTTTTTGCGAATATCCTCATAGACGTTGAAGTTTCCATCGTTTTTCGGTGTGGAGAGGTCGCAGAACAAAAGCTGCGTCAGCTTCTGGTCTTTGCCATCTTCCCAGATCTCCAGCACGTTCTGCACACAGACGTTCAGCTTGCTGTTGGGGTCGTCCGGCAGCATGGGGTTCATCAGGCGCACATCCAAGCCGATCTTTCTGCCGTCATTGGTGACGCAGAGCATATTGTCCACGGAGGCATCTACTGCACCGGAGTGGATTTCTGCAGCACGTTTGCTCAGTTCCTGCACCATTTCCTTTTGAATCTCCGAGGGTTTTGCCACCACGGTTTCAAACTTTGCTTCGGGCACAGGCAGATGAAGCTGGTCGGATGTTTTAATGTCCGCAACCTCCTTGAACATGGACATCAGTTCCGGGAGGTTGAAGAACTTGGCAAATCTCGTTCTCGCCCGATAGCCTGTACCTTCCGGCGCAAGCTCGATTGCAGTGGTGGTCTCTCCAAAAGTGGATGCCCAGCAGTCAAAGTGGGTCAGCTTTTTCTGCTGCAAGGAGCTGTACTGCAAATACCGCATGACCGTGTACAGTTCGGTCATGGAATTGCTCACGGGCGTACCCGTGGCAAATACCACGCCACGCCCGCCGGTGATCTCGTCCAGATAGCGGCACTTGCCAAACATATCGCTGGATTTTTGGGCTTCGCTGGTGGATAAACCTGCGACATTTCGCATTTTTGTCGTGACGAACAAATTTTTGAACGCGTGTGACTCGTCCACAAACAGGCGGTCAACACCCAACTGCTCGAAGGTTACTACATCGTCTTTACGCTCATCGGAGCGCAGTTTTTCCAGCTTGGTTTCCAGCGTTTTCCGGGTCTTTTCCATCTGCTTGATGGAGAAATTCTCGCCTGCGTGGACTTTCAGCTCATTGATGGCGGCAAGCGTTTCATAAATCTGCTCCTGAATGATACGCTCCTGCCGCTCAAAGGACAGCGGAATGCGCTCAAACTGCGAATGGCCGATGATGACGGCATCATAGTCGCCGGTGGCGATGCGGGCGCAGAATTTTTTGCGGTTGGCAGTCTCAAAGTCCTTGCGCCGTGCCACCAAAAGTTTTGCATTGGGGTAGAGGTTCAGAAACTCGCTTGCCCACTGCTCTGTCAGATGGTTGGGCACGACAAAAAGACTTTTCTGGCACAGTCCCAGCCGTTTTGCTTCCATGGCGGATGCAGCCATTTCGTAGGTCTTGCCAGCCCCCACTTCGTGTGCAAGCAACGTATTACCGCCATAAAGCACATGGGCAATGGCGTTGCGCTGGTGTTCCCGGAGGGTGATCTCCGGGTTCATGCCCACGAATTTGATGTGGGAGCCATTGTATTCACGGGGTCTGGTGCTGTTGAACAGCTCGTTGTACTGCTTCACCAGCGCAATGCGCCGCTGGGGGTCTTGCCAGACCCAGTTGGCAAAAGCATCTTTGATGACCTGCTGTTTCTGCTGTGCCAGCATGGTTTCCCGCTTGTTTAGCACCCGCTTGGGCTTGCCTTCGGCATCCTCAATGGTGTCATAGATGCGGACATCTTTCAGGTTCAGGGTCTCCTCCAGAATCTTGTAGGCATTGGCACGGCTGGTGCCGTAGGTCTCGGAGGAGATGATGTCACTCCGCCCGGTTGCCGTCTTGCCCTCCACACGCCATTCGGCGGTATAGGGAGAATATCTCACCTTGACTGCATGACGCAGATAGTAGGGAATCTGGAAGGTCTCGGTCATAAACTTCTGGATAATATCCGGGGAAAGCCACGTTGCGCCCAAGCGCACATCAATTTCAGATGCTTCCAGTTCTCTGGGCTGTGCCTTAATCAGCGCATCCACATTGACCGCAAATTCCGGGTTGGTCTCGGCGGCAAACTGCGCCATCCGCAGCTTATCGCGTACATTACCCGAAAGGTATTCGTCCGCAGTCTGCCAGCCCGCTTCCGGGTCGGTGGGGTCGGCGGCAGGGTCTTTGAAGATCACACCGGAAAGTTCTGCGGTGATGCGCCCATAGTCACCGGGAGTGCCCAGCAGTTCTGCCATATAGGGCAAGTCCACCTTGCCATGCTCCCCGATGGACACCGCCAACGCTTCACTTGGCGTATCCACGCTGGTGACGGTGCGCTCCGGGCGAATGGTGCGCTTGGTGAACATCGCCGCCTTAGATTTAAGCTGTCCCTGCTCGTCCAGATTTTCCAGCGAACACAGCAGATAGTAGGAGGAATCCTGCTCAAAAAGCCGCCCGTTTTTGCGGTCGTTCAGCAAGCCATATTTGGCGGTAAAGGCATCGTAGGCGGCGTTCAAACGCTCCTGTGTTGCCTTGATGTCGGCATCGGGGTAATCCTCCAACTGCTGCTGAATCAGTTCGTTGACGATCTGCCGCAGTTCCACCATGCCGGTGACACGCCCCTTAGCGGTGTCGGAAAGTTCCACCTGCGTCATCACGGAATTTTCCCGGTAGAACACTTCGCCGTCCACCACCGTGTAGGAGAAGTTTTTCACATCCGGGTCAGCCGGAAGAATGTGCTTCTCATTTTCGGCATCCGCAATATCTGGTATTTCCACCTCAACTTCGGTGTACTGCCCCTCAATATGCTGTACTGCTTCTGCAAGTTGGTCGGCAAGGCTAATGCCCTCAAGAGGTGCAACCGTCAGTTCCTCCCGTCCGTACTGGGTGCTTTCGGTGGTGAGCTGCCCCAGCACCATCTCCGGGTGGTCTACGAAATACTGATTGATGGCAAAGCCGTCCTCGGTCTTGCCAAGCTGCACCCAGTCCGGCTCAATATCCGCAGGGCGGTCACGCTTCTGCAGGAAAATAATGTCGCTGACAACATCTGTACCAGCGTTAGCACGAAACGCATTATTCGGCAGACGGATAGCCCCCAACAGGTCAGCACGCTCTGCCATGTGCTTGCGGGCGGTGCTGTCCTTGCTGTCCATGGTGTAACGGCTGGTGACGAACGCCACCACGCCGCCCGGACGCACTTGGTCGATAGCTTTGGCGAAAAAATAGTTGTGGATGCTGAATCCCAGCTTGTTGTACGCCTTGTCGTTGACTCTGTATTGACCAAAGGGCACGTTGCCCACCGCCAAATCGTAGAAATCACGGCGGTCGGTGGTCTCAAAACCGGCAACTGTAATATCTGCCTGCGGGTACAGTTTTTTCGCAATGCGCCCGGTGATGCTGTCCAGCTCCACGCCGTACAGCCGACTGCCCTGCATGGTGTCCGGCAGCATTCCGAAGAAGTTGCCCACACCCATGGACGGCTCCAAAATGTTGCCAGACTGGAAGCCCATGCGCTCCACCGCATCGTAGATACCACGGATGACGGTAGGGCTGGTGTAGTGAGCGTTCAGAGTAGAAGCGCGGGCGGCGGCATACTCGTCCTCGGAGAGCAGTCCTTTCAACTCTGCATATTCCTTTGCCCAACTATCTTTGCCGGGGTCAAAGGCATCTGCCAAACCGCCCCAGCCTACATACTGGGAAAGAACCCGCTGTTCCTCAGCGGTGGCACCACGGTGCTCCTCCTCCAGCTTGAACAGGGTACGGATGGCTTCGATGTTCCGGGCGAATTTCTGTTTGGGGCCTCCGACACCCAAATCATCATCCGTGATGTGGAAGTTCCCGGCAGGTTCTGGCGCAGGTTCAGCATTCAGGGCTTCATCCAAGGTTGCGGCATCCGGGAAGGTCTGCACCTTTCTGTCCATCACGGCAGAAATGGGTAGCGCATCCAGTTCTTCGTCAGTCAGTTCCGGCGTGACCTGCCGCAGACCGTCCTCGAATTGTTGCTTATTGATAACTTCGTTATCCCACGACTGCCCCTGTGCGCTGGTGTCGATGCGCACATCCGTTTCGCCTACATAGCCGATTTTGCCTTCGATAGTTCGGGTAGGAAGGTCAACGATAACATTGTCACCGACCTTGTAATCGGGTAGGGGGTGTTCCATCACATCCTGTTCCTGCTCGTACAACTCCCGGACAAGAGCCAGCGGTTCCTCCCGGAAAATCGGCATCCGCATTTCTGCCAGTGCCACATCCTGCAGGGTAACGCTGTCCTTATCAAAGTTTACCGTATCCACTCGGAAGGTACGCCCTTCCATGTGGATGGTAGCACCCAGCGGCAGATAATCCTCCCGGCGCAGGTACTTGGTCTGGTGATGAGTGCCGTCCTCGTTCAGCCCGGCAAGATAGACGTTCTCGCCGCACTGCCACAGCTGCTTGGCACGGTATGCCCACTGGTCGCGGGGAAAGCCGGTGACCGGGACGGTGCCCAGTGGCGTTTCCTTTTCCAGAAGCTTTCCGCCCAGAAGTTCACTGACTTTTTGCGCGTCATCTGCGTAAAACTCAAACTGTCCGTTCTGCTCAAAGCCCACCAGCGCATCCGGGTGCTGCTCCTTCAGGGCGTTGTACTCGGTAGCGGCATCCAGCGGCAACAGTGCCGGGCGTTCCTCCGCCTTACTGTGGTAGTGCTCCAGTTCCTCGTCCGTGACGCTGACCAGTTCCGAAAAATCCAGCGCCTCCAGCTCGGTTTCGGCCAGGTCCTCCAGACTTTCATACTGCCGCTCGTCGATCAGCACCTCGCCCAGATACCGTTCCACCCGGTATCCCACCAAATCCACATTAACTTGAATGGGAATATCCTCATCGGTGGCGTTGGTGTAGGCAACGCCGATCTTGGACAGGTCAGAAAAGTCCGGTTCAGAATCATATTCCTCCAGACAGAAATCCCGGATCAGGTTTTTGGCATGGGTCAAGGTAGCATCTGGCTCTACGGTGATGGGCACAGGGGGCGTGTAATGCTCCTTTTCTTTGTCCGTCAGATAACGGTCGGACTGGACCATTAGGTCGATATACTTTTCCACCTGCGTCCAGCTTAACGTGAATTTCTTGTGTTCGGGGTAATGGTCAAATTCCATTCCTCTCCCGTCGTGGTTGACAAACCCTCTACTGCCATCCAGATAATCATGAGAGTGCCCACCGATTCCGTACTCCTTTGCCAACGCTTTGGCACGGAGATTGCGGTCTGGCTGGGTCTGGTACAGTGCCATAATGCGCTGTTTACCGCCCATAAATCCCGAACCGTGCTTGCGCAGTTCGTTCTCAATTTCCGTTTGAGATAACGAAAAAGCGGAGGGCGTTTTTTCGCTCTCCGCTTGGTCGATTTTTTTTATTTGTTCAGTTTCGGTGGGGATGTGGGCATCAAAGAAACTTAGTTGTAAATTAGCTCCGTCATCACCAGTTCCTCGGCCTGCGCTTTCAGGCTGTTCATGTGCTGCACCCACGCCATCTGCCGGCTCTCCTTGTCCGGGGCCGGGTTCTGTTTCAGAAGCTGCTTCATGGTCTGCTGCATCTGGCTCTCTGCCGTCTGCTCCACCTCCATCAGGTGCGGGTACAGGCTCCCGTTCAGGAGCATCGTGTTGTACAGCACCGGGCGATGGTTCATCAGGTACGTCCGGCGCAGCCTGCCGTACTTGCCCAGCGGCTTCCGGGGCTGGTTCAGGGTCAGGTTCGGGAGCTGGTAGTCCC
>OAVO01000252.1_pt1 | contig 42160 bp, 47 predicted proteins | sample 1501411 | NCBI WGS metagenome assembly OAVO01 (sample SAMEA2580081, study PRJEB22360) | human gut metagenome | biome: human gut; feature: human-associated habitat; material: faeces | place: Denmark | collected 2008/2010 | reverse complement strand
AAGTTCCGTGTGGGACACTATGCCCTACACAACACCGTATCAATGAGAGTGCTGTTCTGACATTGGTTTCCGACACGCTCCGGGCTATAGCCGCATCGTCTGCTACGACATCAAGGAGCTGGGCAAGCAGCTCAAAAAAATCGGGATGCTGGTGGTGCAGGATCAGGTCTGGAACCGTGTGACCATCAACCGCGCCGCTCATAAAACGACCCGCTACTATCTTGACGAGTTCCATCTTCTTTTGAAGGAGGAACAGACGGCTTCGTACAGTGTCGAAATCTGGAAACGCTATCGCAAATGGGGCGGCATCCCCACCGGGATCACGCAAAATGTCAAAGACCTGTTATCCAGCCGCGAGGTTGAGAACATTTTTGAGAACAGCGATTTCATCTATATGCTCAATCAGGCCGCTGGCGACCGGCAGATTCTCGCAAAGCAGCTCAACATTTCGCCGCATCAGCTTTCTTATGTGACCCACTCCGGCGAGGGCGAGGGGCTGCTGTTCTACGGCAACACGATCCTGCCCTTCATTGACCACTTCCCGAAGGACACCGAGCTGTACCGCGTCATGACCACCAAACCGCAAGAGGTGGCGTCGGCATGAAAAGAGAACCGCGTTTGCAGTTTTCCGACGCCGATCTTGCCGAGCCGAAGCTGGAAAAGCCCATCAAGCGGGTGAAAAAAGCGGAGGCCAAGGCGGATAAGGCGCAGGCGAAAATCCCCAAGAAAACCGTGGTCAAAAAGGAACGCGGCTTTGATCCTGCCACCGGCAAGGTCAAAACGGAGCTCCGTTTTGAGGAAGTGGATAAGAAAAAGCCGCCCTCAAAGCTGACCCATGCCGTGCGAGATGCCCCCGCCAACCTCATTCTCTCTCAGGTTCACCGGGAGGTGCGGCAGAGCGAGGATGACAATGTAGGCGTAGAGGCCGCGCACAAGGTAGAGCAAGCCGTGGAGAGCGGCGGGCGGCTGGTGCAGTCTGCCCACCGCGCCCATCAGCTCAAGCCTTATCGTGCTGCCATCCGTGCAGAGAAAAAGCTGGAACGAGCCAATCTTGACGCGCTCCAGAAGAAAGCGGAGATCGACAGCCCCACCAGCAATCCCGTTTCCAAATGGCAGCAGAAGCAGGCAATTAAGAAGCAGTATGCCGCTGCCAAGCACAATCAGGCGGCGCAGACTACGGCAAAGGCGGCAGAGAATACCGCCAAGGCCGCGAAAAAAGCCGCTGAAAAGGCTGAGAAAGCGGGCAAATATGTGTGGGAACACCGGCGCGGCTTTGCCATTGCCGCCGCAATTCTGCTGATGCTGGCGTTTCTGCTCAACGGCCTGTCCTGCTGCTCGGTGATAATGGATGGCGTCGGCTCCGGGATCGCGGCCAGTACCTATCCGTCGCAGGACGCCGATATGCTGGGCGCGGAAGCGCAGTATTGCGAAATGGAGGCAGAGCTTCAGCGCTACCTCGACACCTACGAAAGCACCCATGACTACGATGAGTACCACTTTGATCTGGACACCATCGAGCATGACCCCTATGTACTCATTTCCATGATTACGGCGCTGCATCAAGGGAAATGGACGCTGGATGAGGTGCAGGGTACGCTCCAAATGCTCTTTGACCGCCAGTACATTTTGACCGAGGATGTGGTGGTGGAAACCCGCTACCGCACAGAAACCGACACATGGACGGACGCGGACGGCAACACCCATACGGACACCTATCAGGTGCCGTATGACTACTACATCTGCACTGTCACGCTGGAAAACTTCAATCTCTCTCATGTTCCCGTTTACATTATGAGCGAAGAACAGCTCGGAATGTACGCCACCTATATGGCGACCCTCGGCAACCGTCCCGACCTGTTCCCCGGTTCGGGCTACATCGGCAAGTATGTGGAGGGCAGCTATACCGACTACGACATTCCCCCGGAGGCGCTGGACGATGAGGTATTCGCCGCCATCATCAAGGAAGCGGAAAAGTATCTCGGCTACCCCTACGTTTGGGGCGGCAGCAGCCCCTCCACCTCGTTTGACTGTTCGGGCTTCGTCAGTTGGGTCATCAATCATTCCGGTTGGGATGTGGGCAGGCTGGGCGCGCAGGGACTTTGCAATATCTGTACGCCCGTATCCTCTGCCAACGTCAAACCGGGCGATCTGGTGTTTTTCACCGGAACGTATGATACCCCCGGTGTCAGCCATGTGGGTATCTACGTCGGTAACAATATGATGATCCACTGCGGAGATCCAATCTCTTACGCAAACTTAAATTCAAACTATTGGCAGTCCCATTTTTACCGCTATGGGCGCTTGCCGTAAAGGAGAGTGAACGATATGAACCCGAAAATTATGAAGCTCCGTGGAGAGCTGGAGAAGAACAAAGGCAAAATCTCTGATCTGCAAGGCCGCAACCGCGAGCTGGAAAAGCAGATTCGTGAGCTGGAGGACACCGACATCATCGGCATGGTGCGTGAGAACGGCATGACGATGGAGCAGTTTGCCGAGCTGTTCCGCCGTATGCAGGCCGCGCCTGCACCGGCCACTTCGGAAAAGGAGGCGTTGAACCATGACTAAGAACACACCACGCATTTTTATCAGCCTGCTGCTGATGCTCCTGTGCATCGGGATTCTCCCCGTTTCCGCCTTTGCCAGCGGCGGTGATTATCCTGATGATGCGCTGCCCACCGCCGAAAGCAGCGCCGCAGACACGCAGGAAACAAAACAGATCGGCACGGTCACAACCAACGGCGGCAACCTGAACGTCCGCACCGGCGCGGGACTGGACAACACCGCGTTTACGCAGCTCCCCAACGGCACGGTGGTCGATGTGATTGGCAGGGACGGCGATTGGGTAAAAATCCTGCTACCTGCCCGTGTGGGCTATGTGTACGGCAGCTATCTGACCGTCACCGACGCCGCCGACAGCACCGTGAGCATCGGCGGCATTACGCTTCCGTTTGATGAAAAAGAGCTGGCCGACCTCTGGCAGCTCCTTGTCGGCAGCATGACGGGCGGCAGCGACGCGCTGACACCGGACGGCAATCTGACGCTGATCGACGATATTGGCTCCAGCACCAAGGCAGGGAAACAGTTCATTACGCTGGAAAGCAAGAACGGCAATGTGTTTTACATGATTATTGACCGTGACGATGAGGGCGAAGAAACCGTCCACTTCTTAAATCAGGTGGATGAGGCTGACCTGATGGCGCTGACCGGCGAGGAAGAAACGCCCGCCACTTGCTCCTGCACCACCAAATGCGTGGCCGGTACGGTCAATACATCCTGCCCCGTCTGCGCGGTCAACATGACCGAGTGCGTGGGCAAGGAGGCAAAGCCAGAAGTCCCCGCTGAGCCGACAGAACCCGCCGCCGAGGAAGCGGAGAAAAAGAGCGGCGTGGGCGGCATCCTTGTCGTTCTGCTGATCGTCTCGCTGGGCGGCGGTGCCGCGTTCTACATTTTCAAGCAGAAAAAGGCCAAGCCGCAGACCAAAGGCAGCGCCGATCTGGACGATTATGACTACGGCGAGGACGAATACGAGTTTGAGCCGTATGAGGGCGAACCGGAACAGGATACTACGGAGGATACGGACACATGAGATACTTCACCAATAATCCGCTGGAACGCCTGATGATGCAGAAGCCGAAAGCAGCGCGGGAGGACAGCCCTCCCGACGCTGCCAAGGAACACTTCTGCTACGGCTGCAAGCGCTTCGGACAGAGCTGCGTTCGCCCCTGCTACCGTGACGTAAAGAGAATGGAGGCTGCACCATGCGCCTTGTGATCGCCGAAAAACCATCCGTGGCGCAGAGCATCGCCGCCGTGCTGGGGGCAAAATCACGGCATGACGGGTATCTGGAGGGCAGCGGGTATATCGTGTCGTGGTGCTTTGGGCATCTGGCAGAGCTGGCCGACGCCGCCGTTTACAATGCCGATGATGCCAAATGGACGCTGGCGGCGCTGCCCATCATCCCCGCCTCGTTCCGCTTCATCGTCCGCTCTGAAAAGCAGAAGCAGTTTGACATTCTGCGGGAGCAGATGCGCCGGGAGGATGTGGCAGAGGTGGTCAACGCCTGCGACGCAGGATAGTGCGGATAGGTGACTTAAGGAAAAGAAAAAAGAGACCTCATCTCGTTGAAAATCAAATTTCAAAGTCATTAAAGGAGCTATTCAAATGAAACGAAATCAGAATTTCGATCATAATCACTCTCAAAAAGTGCTTTCCTGCCACTATAACATGGACACCAACCGGGTGGAAGCCCGATTTGAAGATGGCACCACCCTTGCCATCGACTGTATCGCCGTTGAGGACGAATACGGCAATACCCCGGCACAGCGAGCTGAACTTGACTGGCTGCTGTACAACAATCCGCTGGAGTACGCACAGATGGTGCTGAGCGGGGAGATAGAGCACTACCTCACGCTCGGCTGTGATCATGGCAAACTGAAAGACTAACCTCTAAATAGACCAAACAGCCCTCTACCTGCAATCTTTGCAAATGGAGGGCTGTTTGCTTATTTTAAATTTTCCCTTTGCTCATGGTAGTGCAAAATCAACTGCCCAATGACCAAAGAAATCATAAACATCAGGCAAATCCACTGGTCACTTATAAATATCCTTCTAAAATTCAATGGATTTTGCTATTTCTAACACCTGTTCTTCCGACACAAAATTCGATTCGAGTTCAACCGCTACAAAGCATTCTTTCTCATTATTATATGAGAGAATGCCCCAGTTGTTCACCGGTTCAACGCTTGCACCATCCTGATAAACTACCGTTGTAAGTGCAGTCGTTCCATATTTGTTTGTTTTGACCACCTCATACCTGCTGTCTGTATCAAATCTGTACACTGATCCAAGCCGAAGTGCAGAATATACGACCTGCACAGAATCTTTATCTCCCTCGTATGGTTCATAATTGCTGTAACCAATTGCACCGATTAGTGTGCGATTACTGTCATAAATGTCATACACGGTGTACAGCGGATTCAATCCAGCAAGTATGAGCGGCTCAAGTTCGGTGCCCGACTTCTTTGTTTTCTCCTGAAATTCCCACCCTTGTGGGAGTGTAATCGAAATCGTACTGCCAGATTGTCCGGACCCTTGTGCAGCGAATTCAATTTCATGGCTTGGAATTTTTTCATCTTTCAAAAAAAGGAAAGCTCCCAAAAGTACTACAACGCCAGTGAACATCATCAAAAACGCTTTTTTGTTTTTCATATTCTAGCCTCGAAAACCTTTTGCTGTTTATCTATAAAAAACAACTAGCGATTAATTGATTTTGACAATGCCAACGGACGGATTATTGTAGGATGAATTATCATAGTAATAATGAAGAATCTCTGTATATGTATACGACTTTGTACTTGCAAGATAATTCGAGCCATTCTGACGCAGTCGCCCAGAATTTTTACCATCCGTATTAGAACTTCCTGCAAAGTAAGACGTAAAAAACAGTTGTCCACCAGAACTCACAAGCTTTTTGCCATCGACAGCATTGATTGCATTTGTGATTGCCGGTTTCGTTTGATAGCTGCTTTTATATGCAACATCGCCATACTTTATATCACAGCCCTCAGCAGAACGATACCCAGCGGCATGTGCCCACCAACCACACATCTTGATAGCCATAACATTGGCTTTGATTGCCTCATCGTAATACCCCATATTTCCGATTTCATTGTAGGTAACATTTTTCAGATAAGTTGAGAATGCAACATTTTTGACCGCTCCCTTCTCATCTTTTACCTTAATGTAATCCGGTTGACTTTGATAAGAAACAAATCCATAACTTTGTCTCGATACCGTAACACCGGCTGGAACGCTTCCGAGATCGCGTGGACATTTGCAAATGCCTCCGATTTTCCAACCACTTGCTTCTCGAATCATCAGTACAAGACTAAAGTTTGTGCCGTTCCCGAAATATTCGCCCGTTTCGGTTTCCATATCTGTAATAGTCTTGTAGCAGGCATAATTTGTGCCAGAATCATAGTACCGGTTAAATTCATAATATTTCGGAGCATAGACGTTGTTTACTTTTTCAGCATAAAGCAGTTCGGCTTTATCAATATCTAAAAGCCCCAATCTTTTAGCCTGGTTAAATGCATTCTGCGCAAATTCGCGATAGTATCCATATACCGAACTTGCGAAATAATTTACCCAAGACTCATGGTCTGTTGGAGAGAACGATTCAAAAAAATTTTTCAGAACATCTTTGGGATTCTCGGAAGCTGTTGTAGCAAAAGCAGTATTGCCCAAATTCAGTGTTACACTTGCCGTCATAATACTTGCTACACTCAGCTTCATAAAATCCCGGCGGTTAATCTCGTTATTCATAAAATATCCTCCATTACTTTTTTGCATCCGCACATCCATATCGAATGCGATAATGTTTGCCGTTTCTTTCTCTTGATATTTTCTTCTCAGCAATAATCACCTCTGCACTGGAGCCACCCTTTCTATTTTATAAAATTACAGCTAGATATCAGACAACTCGCGTTGGTCTCTCCTTTACAATTACCTCCCACCTTTCTAATTTGTTGAAATATATAACAGTTTCACTTATCTGCTGGTACTGCCAGTAATGGTTTCACTCCGCCCATCGGAATAGCTAAAGGTTGCAGAATACTCCAGCCTGTAAGATTTTCCAGGCTTAGTGTTAAAGTTACCGCTCCCCACGCAGGTTGAGGTCGTGCTGCTGTTCGAGCAGCTACTTACTTTTTGCCATGTTCCAATTGTTCCCTTTTCATAGAGAACGCCTGAAACGCTGATTTTCTTTACTTCAGTTCGTGTCTGGGCATCAACTTGATAGTATGTTTGGTAAATAGATCCGTTGACCGTACTATCGCCTACATACCGCTCAGACTTTTCAACGGCCATTGCGGTGCAAGCAAAACTCAAGCAAATCACCGCTGAAATAACAATGGACAACAAACGCTTTTTCGACATAGACATACACCTCCGTTTTTTGGCTCCTATCAAGAGCCTTTGTATAGTCAACGTAATTCGCATCTGCTTCGTTTCAATTTTCAGGAGAAATTTTTTCAAATTTTCCATCTTTGTAAGTTCAGACAAAAAGGAAGCCGGACATTTGTGAACTCTCACAAGTGTCCGGCTTCCTTAACGGATGCTTTCTGCAATTTTTATAATCTCATCGTAGGGGATGTCTCCCATAACGGTATGCGCAATGCCATTACTCTCCCAGTTCAAGGTGTAAACCTGCTGTCCATCTTCACCTGAGCTGGTTCCAAGTACACCGTCTGCTTCTCCGACCCTTACGGTTTCGTACACTGTATGCTCATTATCAAATAGGGACTGCTGCCCCGGCTGGATAATTGAGCAACGGACAGTGTAGCTTTCTTCTGCTTCTTTTGACGAGTAAACATGTAAAAAGTTTTCTGCTCGTTCAAATTTCTGCGCATTGTCCATTTCAAAGCCGTCCGGCACATAATGGTCACTGTATCCATCCGGCAATCGTTCCAGCGGTTCGCCATCCACCTGATAAGTCAACTGCATCTCAATGGGCAGAAATTTTTGAATCATCGTGTAGACTGCCCTGCGAAAATCCGCATTGACTGCAAGAGCACCAATGGTCAGTATTACAAGTGTCAATGCCGCAAGCAACACCCGTTTCAACACCGGACGGTGTTTTTTCCTCCGTAATGCTGCTGCCATTCGGTCATCCCATTGGGATGTATCCGGGTAAAGTTCCTCAAGTTGTTCTGGTGTTGGCAGGGTATCCAGTTCCTTTTGTGCATCTGCACGAAGTGCAATCATCAAGGCCGCTTCAAATGAAATGTTTGTCTGCTCACTCATGGTTACTCAACTCCTTCCATAATAGTTTTCGCCCTCGAAAGAGCCGTGTTCGTACTACTTCGTCCGTTAATCCCAGCGATTTCGCAATCTCACGATTTGTATATCCCATTGCCAAAAGGCGTAATGGGTCACGATATTTCGGTTTCATTTGTCCAATCAGTTCTGTCAACCTCTCGATATTGTCAACACTGATTATTGCATCAGCCGGCACCGGAGCGTCATCTGGTTCGTTTGGGACATCTTCCAACAATTCTTCTCGCTGTTTGCGAAGCATATCATATGCACGGCTTCTACTACAACTAACGAGATAAGCAGCGAGTTCGTGACAGTTTTCTCGATGAATTTTGGAAAAATTTTTTGCAACGTACAAAAATACTTCTTGTAGCACATCCTCTGCCAGATACGAATCATCCATGATTTTGTAAGCGGTATGGTAAACCAGCCGTTTGTATGTATTGTACACCTCGGTAAACTCTTCTTCAAAGTTTCGATCATCAAGCACACTTAGATATAACGCAAGCAACGCAATCACCTCTATCTACATTGATTGTGTGTAGTGTACCACGAACCAATAAAAATGTCGAATACCACTAATGTTGTAAAGGAGCGTGATACCATGACTCAACCCAAAGCCAACCTCGCCTATCTCCGCAGCGAGAAAGCCAAAGCGGAGCAGCAGCTTCGCTACTACAAGCACCGTGAGAAAATTTTGGAACACCAGATACCGGAGCTGACCCGCAAAGCCCGTGTGCATCGACTGTGTACCCGTGCCGGAATGCTGGAAAGTTTTCTGATTGCGCCGGAAGATTTCACCAACGACCAGGTGATGGAACTGCTGAAAATCGCATTCCGTCAACCAGAAGTTGCGCTGGCTCTTGCAAAGATGATTCACGACCTGCACAAAAGCCGCAGCGTTCCGAACCCCTTAGAATAAAGGGCGCAATTATACACCGTTCCGGTGAAATTGCGGTCTTGCAGACGGCTCGATGAAATCGAAGCTGGCGTTTGTGCGCCAGCCCGATTCCATCCCAAGGAAAACTGCATTTTCCTTGCGCTGCCTTGCAGCTATCCTTTTGCAGCTCCCGCCTTGCCCCGAAGTGCGCGGCACTCCGAACCAAGGCTGCGAGCAAAATTGAATACGATTTCCGACCGTTCAACAAGAGCTTTCTTGCTGGGCGGTCTTTTTGTTTGGGGGTGATGCCTATTCCGTGTCCGCACTTCAAAATCAGCATTGTCAAGCGCAGTCAAGGGCAGTCCGCTGTTGCTGGTGCAGCTTATCAGAGCGGTGAACGTCTGTTCAGCGAATACGACCAGAAAACAAAATTTTACAACAAAAAGAAAGAACTTGTTCACTCCGAAATCATGTTGCCACCTCATGCGCCGCCCGGATATGCAGATCGGGCCACGCTCTGGAACGCCGTGGAAGCCGTAGAAAATCAATGGAATTCGCAGCTTGCCCGCCGTATCGTGCTGGCACTTCCGAGAGAGGTTCCAAAAGACCAGTACGTTTCCATGCTCAAAGAATTTTGCAAAGCGCAGTTCGTTTCCAAGGGCATGATTGCTGACTTTGCCATTCACGACAAGGACGATGGAAACCCACACGCCCACATTCTGCTGACTATCCGGGCAATGGATGAACACGGCAAGTGGCTCCCAAAAGCCCGCAAGGTTTACGACCTTGACGAAAACGGCGAGCGTATCAAACTTCCTTCCGGCAACTGGAAGTCACACAAAGAGAATACCGTTGACTGGAACGAACAGACCAATGCCGAGGTCTGGCGGCACAGCTGGGAAGTTGTTACCAATCGCTATCTGGAAGCGGCTGGCAGACCCGAACGTGTTGACCTTCGTTCGTTTGAGCGTCAGGGAGTGCAGCAGATACCGACTGTGCATCTCGGCCCTGCTGCTCACCAGATGGAGAAGCGAGGAATCGAAACTTTTCTCGGAAATCTCAACCGGGACATTCGAGCCGCCAACAGCCTGATGCAGTCCATCCGCAGCACCATCCGGGGGCTGCAACGCTGGATCGCAGACCTGACGGAGAAGAAGCAGATTCTTCTGGACGCACTGGAACAAGCCAAGGAGCCAACACTGTCCGATCTGCTGGTGGACTACTTCAACCTCCGCAACGAACAGCGCAACGATTGGTCGAGCAAGGCGCAGGTAAAATGTACTGCCCGTGACCTTGCCGAAGTCATGCAGGCGGTCGATTATCTGAAAGCCCATTCGCTGAACACGGTCGAGGACTTGAACGCCGCAATCAAAGACTTGAGCCAGGCCGCCGCCCCTCTCCGCAAGCAGCTGAAGCAGAACGAGAACCGGATGCGGGAAATCGCCCAAGTCAAAGACGCTGCTGCCATCCATGCCAAGCTGAAGCCCATCCACGACACCTTTATAAAGAAGAACTTCAAGTTGACAAAGGATGCCTATGCCAGCCAGCACAAGGATGAACTGGACACCTTCAATAAAGCTGTCCGCACCCTGATGAAGCTGAACGGCAGTACGACCGTAGATTTTTCGGCATTGGATGCCGAATTTTCTGCGCTGCAATCGGGCAGCGCAGAGTTGCGCAGCCAGCTTGAAACCATGCGGCCTGACCTGACCGCACTGAAAAATGTGCGAAAGTATATCGACCTTGTGCTGAATAAGCAGCAGCTTTCTGCACCGGGCGGCAAGGCCCCGGAAAAGGAATCTGTGCTGAAACAGTTGGAGCAGCTTCAGCAGGAAAAATCAAAACACAAAACGATTACCACCATGAACCGCGAAGAATCGCTCTAAACCTCATGCTTCTGCCACGGCTGCTTCGCTAGCAGTGGCAGAAATACATAGTTGCTCTAAGATATAAAGCAATCCACCTGTGAATTTTCGGTTAATTCTCAAAACAAGGGTTGCCGTTTGGCCATTCTCGTCGGCTACCTATTGAGAGGACTTTTTTGAAAGTTGCAATGTTAAGCACATTTCAATTCAAACTTTCATATCAAAAAACTTTTCTGCAAATTTCTTTCTCTGGTTACTTTTTGCCCTTTTTCACCGCCTACCTATTAGAGGGATATTAAGTGATTCAAACTTTTTTCGGCGCAGAAATCTGTCTGTGGTCAAAATTTTCTCAAAACTTTCAAATCATACCCCCTATTTTTCAGTTCTTTTTCTGTTAATAGTAGGAGCCTTCATAATTCGGATTCAAACATCTCAATCTGTGAATTTTTTGTTAATCCTAAAAAAAAAAGAGGTTATCAAAACTCCTTTCTCAATGCCTACCAAATGAGTGGCTTTTTTGAGTGTCGGTTTCTCTGAAACTGATTTTTTTGTGTGATTCGCTCAACTTTTATGGAAAGTTGTTGCGGATGGTTATCTTTTGGCCCTTCTCGATGGCTCGTATATAGAAGCTGATTTTTTGGAAACCCAACTTCCGCAGATTTTCTATACGTTCTTTGACAACAGAATAGCCCAATCGTCCGGTACTTCACAAAAGGTACTTCTGTAACTCGCAGCCTGGTCGCAACGAAGACGGGGTGGCTGAAATGCCAATGATGCGGTGAAAATCCGCTGCCGGACGATTCCCCACTCCCAGGGAGCCGAGGGCGAGTATGGGAGACCATATCATATTAACGCAGCTGAGCTTATTCAAGCCCATCTGCGATGGAGAGCCGGAATAGATGCCGACTCTCGTTACATTCGCTTTCTCAAAGAACCATTTCGCCCGGTCAGCGGAATAGACCAAAAGAGAAAAATGAATAGAATCCATTCCTTTCCGCACTTGCAGACATGAACAGGAGGTTTGCCCTTGAACAAAGAAAAAACCGAGAAGAAGCCTGCCGAGCGTACCCGTGCGCCTAGAAGTCCGAAGTCCGTGCGTCTGATCGTAGAACGCCACTATATTGGCAATGTGCCGATGAACACGCTTTTTCAGCGGCTTGCAGAGGAAGAAATTCGTAAAACTGCCGAATCGTATCTTGCGGTTGGCTAATTGGACGTTTTACAGAGGAAAAGAGCTTGCATCATCATGCAGTTTTCGCTACAATGTACCTGATGAGGTCTCTTTTCCATTATGGAGGTACACATGGAAAAGGACAAAAAAGTAACTGCTTTATACTGCCGCCTGTCAAAAGATGATGGGTCAAATCAGGAAAGCCTGAGCATCCGCACACAAAAGGCAATGCTTATGGACTATGCCACACGCAACGGTTTCGGGAACTGCCAGTACTATGTCGATGATGGTTATAGCGGTACGAACTCTGACCGTCCTGCCTTTCAGGAACTTCTTGATGATATTCGGGATGGAAAGGTAGCGACCGTCATTACCAAAGACCAGTCCCGACTTGGACGCAACCACATCGAAACCGGAACGTATATGGAAATCTTCTTTCCGGAGCACGGTGTCCGCTATATTGCAATCAACGATGGTTACGATTCCAACGAGCAATCCCAGATGGATATTGCTCCGTTCCGAAACATCATCAATGAAATGTACGCCAAGGATACTTCCCGCAAAATCAAGAGTGCCCTTCGGACACGCAAGAAAAGTGGAAAGTATGTCTCCAGTGGCGCACCGTTTGGCTATCAGAAAGACCCTGCCGACCACAACCACCTTGTGATCGACCCGAATACTGCCCCCGTTGTTGAATATCTCTATTCATTGGCAGAGGAAGGTCTGGGGCTTCACCGCATCGCCAAGCGGCTTCACGATGAGAAAATCCTGAAGCCGTGCTACTACAAGAAAGAGATGTTCGACCGCTTTGTCGATGATGAAAAGATGTATGATTGGGATTCTGCCTATGCAAGTCGGGTGAATGGCTGTACTGCCCATTCAATCAGTGCCGATAATGTTGAAGCCCTGATATTGACATCGGTCAAACGCTTTTCGAGATTTGTCCTAAAAGATGAAGAAACCTTCGCTTTGGAACTGCAATCACTTTGGAAAGAGAAACGTGAAGAAAAGCCGAAGCAGAACCAATCGGAATTGAAACGTTGTCAAAAACGCTATGATGAGCTTTCTGCCCTTATTCGTAGCCTGTACGAAAATCTTATGGCTGGACTGTTGCCCGAACGACAGTACAAGCAGCTGATGGCACAGTATGATAGCGAGCAGGCAGAATTGGAATCGAAGATGGAAACGATGAAATCCGAAATTGCCGAAGATAAGTCAAGTTCTGTTGATATTCAACATTTCATTTCGCTGATTCGTAAGTGCAAAAATCCAACAGAAATCTCCGATTCAATGTTTAACGAACTTGTCGATAAAATCGTTGTTTATGAAGCCGAGGGTGCAGGCAATGCCCGCACACAAAAGGTTGACATTTATTTCAACTATGTCGGCCAAGTCGATATTGCTTATACCGAGGAAGAACTTGCCGAACTGAAAGCGCAGAAGGAGCAGGAAGAACGGCAGCGCATGGAAAAGCAGCGCAAACGTGAAAAAGCCTACCGAGAAAAGCGAAAGGCAAAGAAAATCGCTGAAAACGGTGGCGAGATCATTAAAACCAAAACGTGTCCGCACTGCGGGAAGGTGTTTACACCTACGAGCAACCGACAGCTTTTCTGCTCAAGGGAATGCTGGAATCAGGCAAGACTGGAGCAAAAGAAAGCGGATAGAGAAGCCGAGAGAGGAACTCACTACTACCGGCAGCGCACCTGTGCCGTGTGCGGTCACTCCTACTGGCCTACACACAGCCAGCAGGAATTTTGTTCCGATGAGTGCAGAAGAATCAACCACAACAAGAAAACCTTGGAATTCTATCACAAGAAAAAAGGAAATCTAAAACCAGACCCAGAAGCAGTCCCAACGCCGAAACCAAAGGAGGATAACGCAGCATGACTACCTTAAAGAACACGCTCCACGACAGCAACAATGGTCTGGACTACACCCTTGTCAATGACCACTATCTGCCGAACCTGACCGCAGCAGCCCCGACAGAGCAGCACCCCACCGGGCGGTGGGGCCGCTTACATAAAAGGTATCTGAAAGAACATCATCCCATCCGGTACAATCAACTGCTCCTGTCCGGGGAGCTGGGTAGCTACCTTGCCAAGCTGGACAAGCAAGTCGAGGAGCAGCTTGCATTGACCGTCCGGCAGATGCGGGACAGTGCTGTTGGGTGACTTAAGAGAAAGAAAAAAGATACCACATATCGTTGAAAATTAAATTTAAAAATCATTAAAGGAGCGATTCAAATGAAACGAAATCAGAATTTCGACCATAATCACTCTCAAAAAGTGCTTTCCTGTCGCTACAACATGGACACCAACCGGGCGGAAGCCCGATTTGAAGATGGCACCACCCTTTCCATTGATTGTATCGCCATAGAGGACGAGTACAGCAACACTCCGGCGCAGCGGGCAGAACTGGACTGGCTACTTATATAACAAGCCCTTGGAATATACCCAGCTTGTGCTGAGTGGAGAAATCGAACATTATCTTTCACTTGGTTGCGATCACGGTAGACTAGAAGATTGACCTTTTTTCATAGAAATGTGATTGGCTGTTACAGAATGGCTCTTCAAAAAGCATTACAGAAAATCCGGAAACTTTTTTGAACCATAATAACTCAAAAAAGTTTCCGGATTTCTGTTTTTGTACGATTGCTATCGTATTTTCATTTTGCAATAGTTTTCATAATTGACCATTGTCCATTACAGAGAATATAGGTCTCTTCCTATAATTGGCTGACATTTTATAGCACACACATTTATTTCTGCATGGAATACCCACTGCTTCCATAAAATATTTACTCGAATAATTTTCCGCAAAATGGACAACGATCTTTCACTGTTAGTACAATTGAAAAGTGCTTCCCACAAAAAGGACAACGACGTGTTATAAAATCAAAAATATAGTCTATCAAAAGTACAACAACAGCTGCTATACGAAACTCAAATGCCCATAGTGCGCATACGACTATTGCTATGAAGATGAATACAGCTTTGCATAATGTGAGTTTTGTTTGGAATTTCATTTTTTATTCTTCTTACTTGATATAATATATTGTTTATACGTTTCTTCAACTCTGCATTGGAATCACCCTTTCATGTAAAAACAAAAGACACGAAATTGTTACGTCCACCTTAATTCTTAGATTAACTATTGATAGCATCAAAGCACAATAAGCAATCAAAGTCCACGATTTTGTATCAAAGTAGAGAAAACTTGTAACGAAATCGGTGTGGCCGCAAATAACATGACCCTCAACACTGGGCATCCAGCATTGAGGGTCATACTTAAATAACCGTTTGTATTGCACTCGCACTATGCCTCAAGTCGATTGTCAACCGAAGGCTTTTATTATGTCATGAAGAATTTCCATCTGCTGCGGCGAAAGATCATTTCCTTTTTGACTTGGTGAAAGCAATTCATTACGGAGTTTAATTAAAGTTTTCTTTTGCGCACCAGTCAATCCAGAAAGAGATAGTACTTCTGGCGCATCCAGTCCTAGGAGTTCATCTGTTGAAATGCTAAATAAGGATGAAATGCTTGCAAGAACATCCAACGGAATTGCATGTGCATCACTTTCATATCCACTGATCGTGGATACAGCCTTATTTAACCGTTTAGCCAAATCTGCCTGCGTCCAGCCACGACTTTCCCTCAGCTTTTTTAACTTTTCTCCTAAATAATGCTCCATTCCCGTACACTCCCATCTTATATAAAGTGTACTATTTGAAATTTCAACATAATCGTACTATACTACATATAATGTTCGATTATATTGAAATTCAATTGACTTGTGAGGAGCAGGGCTGTATGTTGTGTGATAAAAAGCATTCCCATGTGCAATGGAGGGATTTCAAAATGAATGTCTTGGTTTGTGATGATGACCAGCAGATTGTTGATTCTATTATTGAAGAACTCAAAAAGAAAAGTGAGGAAACGCATGTAGCATCAAGATTTTATGGAGTTTCGCAGCCAAGTCAAATAGACTTTTCTCGTCCTTATGATATTGCGCTTCTGGATATTGATATGGGCGAAACAAATGGAATTGAGCTTGCCAGAAAGTTACGAGCAGAAAATGAAAATATTGTGATTATCTTCATTACGAATTTCATTCAGTATGCTCCAGAGGGATTTGAGGTTCAAGCCTTTCGATACTTACTAAAAGCAGATCTCTCTGCTAAACTTGATTCCTACTTTGATTCAGCTGTCCAAGAAGTACTTCGACGGAAACAGCTTGTCACAATTTCAATCAACTCTGAAATTATCGATGTACCTGTAAATGACATTCTGTATTTAGAATCTCATCGAAGAATCATTGTTATGCACTTGTTGGACGAAAAACGCCCAGCATACCAATTTTACGGCAACATAACGGAACTATCCGAAAAAATCGAGCCACTCGGTTTCCTTCGTATTCAAAAAAGCTATCTTGTCAATATGCACTATGTCGAAATCTTTCAATACAATAAAGTCCAATTGCGCGGTGGTCTTTGTCTGGCTCCAAGCGAAAAGAATTATAGTGAGCTAAAACAGAAATATTTACATTGGCGAGGTAAAAGTAGATGGATGCTTTGATCAGTTTGGTTTACACAATCATAGATTCAGTCTGCGTATGTCTGTTTTTAGACGCTTTTGCTTCGCACCGTTGGAAAGGTCATAGATTCCTTGTCGGTGTAATAGTTCAAACTATTTTAATGTATGCATCCATTGAATTCAGTGTTATTGCCTTAAATCGAAACCAAATCGTCAAAATTCTCTTGATTCTACTATCCTGCTTTATTGTTGCCAGAACTCTATATGAGAATATCTCAGGAAAGTTTTTATTATTTCTTATCGTTGTAGAATATCTCTTGACTTATAGTTTATCTTTTGCAGTCGGAATGCTTGCAACATCGGTTTGTGGGATGGATGCTCAGACGTTTCAAGCCGACAAGACGTTATCCCTAATCTATGGAATCTCTTATTATTCATCCGAATTATTTATTATTGCGCTATTTCGCAAAATGATGCTTCAGCGTATGGGCAACAGACCCAGAAGCGATGCTCAACATTCGCAGCTGATACTGTACTTTCTATTCCCATGCGCATCGTTTGTAATGCTTGTGATCCTACTTTACGTTACAAGCGGTCATAATATAGAAGAGTTTGTTTCTGCTGGCTGTTGTATTCTCATTTTTATTTCAAACGTCGCAGTCCTCTTTTTATTGGAGCAAATGGAGTATGCAGCATCGGAAAGAGAACAATTATTGATGCTTAACCAGCAGATTCAGCTACAATCGAAAAACATGACTTCGGCAAGCGAACTTTATTCTGCCCAAAGGAAAAAAGTTCACGATTTCCGGGCGCACCTGAATATCCTAAATCGATTGATGAAGAATCAAGAGTATTCTGCCGCTGAAGAATATCTTGAAAAAATCACCGAACAGCAAACTGATCGGCTATTCCTTGTCAACACACATCATCCCATCTTGGACGCACTTTTCAATACAAAAGCTGCCGAAGCAACTCAAAAGAAGATCAGCATTGATTTTGAAGTGAATGATCTATCAAATCTTCCATTTGATGTCTCCGATATGGTAGTGCTTCTATCAAACCTTTTGGATAATGCCATTGAAGCGTGTCAGCAGTATGATAAGGGCGATAAAGCGATTCATGTCATGGCCGTTGCACAGCAAGACTTTTTTGTCTCTGTCCGAAACACATCGGAACCGGTTGTAATTATAAATGGTTCCATTCCAACTACAAAACCAGAACCACAGCTGCATGGTTTTGGACTTGCGAACATCCGGCTGATTCTTGAAAAATACAGTGGAGAGTATACGATGTTCTATGAAAATGGGTGGTTCCAGTTCACTGCTGATATACCGTTCACTCCGATTTCGTGACAGATTTTATCCATGTTAGTACAAAAGCATGGACGAAATCTTCTATTGTATGTATAGTAACAATAAGATGCAGATGATTTCAATGCATCTATAAGAGTTCGCGTATAATAGTTTGTTTCTTGAAGAAGGGAGTGTGTCAGCATGAAAAAATAGAAGCCAATCCTATTTGCAATTGTGATTCTAATATTGCTTTTATTTATTATTGGTGGAATGCTGGGACTGCTTCCTCAACCGCTTTTCGTCTTGTCATCACAAACCATTCTGGTTATATTGGTCTGCGGCGTTGCATTGATAATCGGACTTCTGCTGAAATTTTTCGACAAGAAGTGAGATGCTTAGGAGTTTCTATGTTGCCATTTTTCAATCAAAAAGAGCTGGTTGTTTGCTCGAATCAATCTCAATACCAAAAATACACATCGCTTTTAGAAAAGGCAGGAATAGCCTATCGAACAAAAGCACGCGATTTATCATCACCGTCTCTGTTTTCAATGGGAACCCGTGAAAGAGCCGGAACTGCATTTCAAAAGGTCAATTATCAAACGCTCTACACAATATACGTTCGCAAAGTTGATTACGAGCGTGCTGTTCACGTTATCATTGTTTGATTCAACTGCCAAAACCATATACGCTTTTCCTCGCCAAACAATCAGTTGCAAAGCAGGTCTGATTGTTTGGCTTTTTATTTTCTGAAAAAGGAGCGTGATGCCATTGACCCAACCCAAAACCGACCTTGCCTATCTCCGCAACGAAAAAGCCAAAGCAGAGCAGAAGCTGCGCTCTTGCCAGCACCGGGAAAAGATCCTTGAACGCAGGATGTCGGAGCTGAACCGGAGAGAGCGTGTGCATCGTCTTTGCACCCGTGCTGGAATGCTGGAAAGCTTTCTGGTCTGTCCGGGAGAGCTGACCGACGATCAGGTGATGGAGCTGCTGAAAATCTCGTTCCGTCAACCGGAAGTCGTGCTGGCTCTTGCAAAGATGGTGCATGACGTTCACGAACGCAGCAACGTCCAAAACCCTTTAGAATAAAGGGCGCAATTATACACCGTTCCGGTGAAATTGCGGTCTTGCAGACGGCTCGATGAAATCGAAGCTGGCGTTTGTGCGCCAGCCCGATTCCATCCCAAGGAAAACTGCATTTTCCTTGCGCTGCTTTGCAGCTATCCTTTTGCGGCTCCCGCCTGAGACCGAAGCGCACAGCACTCCGCTCCAAGGCGGCAAGTACAACTGAATACGATTCCAGACCGTTCATCAAGAGCAATCTTGCTGGGCGGTCTTTTTGTTTGGGGGTGATGCCTATTCCGTGTCCGCATTTCAAAATCACCATCGTCAAGCGCAGCCAAGGGCAGTCCGCTGTTGCCGGGGCCGCTTATCAAAGCGGCGAACGGCTGTTCAGTGAGTACGACCAGAAAACGAAATTCTACAACAAGAAGAAAGAACTTGTCCACGCCGAAGTCATGCTGCCGTCCCATGCACCACCCGGATTTGCAGACCGTGCAACGCTCTGGAATGCCGTAGAAGCAGTGGAAAACCAGTGGAACTCCCAGCTTGCCCGGCGCATCGTGCTGGCGTTTCCGGTGGAGGTGCCGAAAGAACAGTATCTCTCCATGATAAAGGAATTTTGTCAGGAGCAGTTTGTTTCCAAAGGGATGATTGCTGACTTTGCCATCCACGACAAGGGAGATGGCAACCCACACGCCCACATTCTGCTGACGCTTCGGGCAATGGATGAACACGGCAAGTGGCTCCCGAAAGCCCGAAAGGTATACGACCTCGGCGAGAACGGTGAGCGCATCCGGCTCCCTTCCGGGAACTGGAAGTGCCACAAGGAAAACACGGTGGACTGGAACGACCAGAAGTACGCCGAGGTTTGGCGGCATAGCTGGGAAACCATCACCAACCGCTATCTGGAAGCCGCTGGCAGACCAGAACGTGTTGACCTGCGCTCCTTTGAGCGGCAGGGCATCCAGCGGATACCGACCGTGCATCTTGGCCCCGCCGCACACCAGATGGAAAAGCGTGGAGTGGAAACCTTTCTCGGCAACCTGAACCGGGACATTCGAGCCGCCAACAGTCTGATGCAGTCCATCCGCAGTGCCATCCGTGCGCTGCAATGCTGGATCGCAGACTTGAACGAAAAGAAGCAGATTCTTCTGAACGCTCTGGAAAAAGCGAAGGAACCCACTCTGTCCGATCTTCTGGTGGACTATTTTAATCTCCGCAACGAACAGCGCAGCGATTGGTCTGGCAAGGCAAAACTGAAATGCACTGTCCGAGACTTTGAGGAAGTCAAACAGGCGGTGGACTATTTGAAGGCCCATTCTCTAAACACCATCGAGGATTTGGATACCGCAATTTCTAACCTGAACCAGACCGCCGCCCCACTCCGCAGACAGTTGAAGCAGAACGAAAACCGTATGCGGGCAATCGCTCAGATCAAGGATGCTGCCGCCGTCCATGCCAAGTTGAAGCCCATCCACGACACCTTTATAAAGAAGAACTTCAAGCTGACTAAGGAGGCTTACGCCGCCCAGCACAAGGACGAGCTGGACACCTATAATAAAGCTGTCCGCACCCTGATGAAACTGAACGGCAGCACAGCGGTGGATTTTTCGGCATTGGATGCCGAATTTTCTGCGCTGCAATCGAGCAGCGCAAAACTACGCACCCAACTGGAAACCTTGCAGCCGGACGTCTCTGCCCTGAAAAACATCCGCAAGTATATCGACATGGTGCTGAATAAACAGCAGCTTTCTGCACCGGGCGGTAAGACCCCGGAGAAGGAATCGGTGCTGAAAAAGCTGGAAGAAGCCAAGGCAGCGCAATTCCAGAAGAAAGCCGAACAGAAAAATCACACACAGGAACTTTAAGGAGGAAGGAACATGACCTACACGCAAGCCCAGATCGACCGTGCAAACGCTGCCAATCTGGAAGATTTTCTCCGGGCGCAGGGCGAGACGCTGGTGCGCAGTGGAAAGGAATACCGCTGGAAAGCCCACGACAGCCTGACCGTCTGCGGCAACAAATGGTTCCGGCACAGCCAGAGCAAGGGCGGCCATCCGGTCGATTTTGTGATGGAATTTTACGGCAAGTCCTTCCCCGAAGCGGTGCAGATGCTGACCGGAGAGCCGGGCGAAGTCCAGCCGGAGACTGACCCCGCCCCCTCTCCGGCGTTTCGTCTGCCGCTGCGGAACGTCACTAACGCCAACATCCTGAACTATCTGACACAGGAGCGAAAACTCAGCCCCTCGCTGGTGAACTTTTTCATCGCCGCCGGAGATATTTACGAGGACACTGCCCACCACAACGTGGTCTTTGTGGGGCGGGATGCAGACGGGCATCCCCGCTACGCAAGCAGCCGTGGGATTCGGGAAAAGTTTCGGCAGGATGCAGCGGGAGCAGAAAAGGCGTTTGGCTTTGCCCATCGTGGCACTGACAAGCAGTTGCTGGTCTTTGAAGCACCCATCGACCTGCTGTCCTTCATCGAGCTGTTCCCGAAAAACTGGCAGCAGCACAATTATCTGTCGCTGGGCGGGGTGTCTGGCAAGGCGCTGCAGCGGTTTCTTTCTGAACGCCCAGATGTGGAGCGGGTGTTCCTCTGTCTGGATGCCGACAAAGCCGGAGCGGATGCCTGCAAGCGGCTGGCAGCGCTGATGCCGGACACCATGAGTGCGACCCGCATCCAGCCCTGCATGAAGGATTGGAACGACGTTCTGGTGCACCGGGCAGAGATTCCAAACCGCAATTATTTCAAGAGCATCGTACTGAAAGAGCCGTCAAAACCGGAAATGGTGAAAATCATCCGCATGAGCGACGTGGAGCTGACCCCAGTAGACTGGCTCTGGAAGCCATATCTTCCCTTTGGAAAGCTTAGTGTGCTGCAAGGCAATCCGGGCGAGGGCAAGACCTACTTTGCTATGCACCTTGCCGCCGCCTGCACCAACGGAAAGCTGCTGCCCAACATGGAGCGCATAGAACCCTTCAACGTGATCTACCAGACCGCAGAGGACGGTCTGGGCGATACGGTCAAGCCCCGCCTGATCGAAGCCGGGGCAGACCTTGACCGGGTACTGGTCATTGACGACAGCGATGTTCAACTAACGCTCTCCAATGAACGAATTGAAAAAGCCATTATCGAGAACAACGCCCGACTGGTCATCATCGACCCGATCCAGGCGTATCTCGGTGCCGATGTGGACATGAACCGGGCGAACGAGGTGCGCCCCATCTTCATGCGGCTGGGACAGGTAGCGCAGCGAACAGGCTGCGCTATTTTGCTGATCGGGCATCTGAATAAAGCCGCCGGAATGCAGAGTCTGCAGCGAGGTCTCGGCTCCATTGACATTGCGGCTGCCGTGCGCAGTGTCATGTTCATCGGCAAGCTGAAGCACGACCCCACAATGCGCATCCTAACGCACGAAAAAAGTTCCCTTGCCCCGCCGGGCGTGTCGTTGGCGTTCTCTCTGGGGGACGAGGGCGGCTTCCGCTGGGTCGGCGAGTACGACATTACCGCAGACGAGATGCTGTCCGGCATCGAGCCGCAGCGGGAAACCAAGACCCAGCAAGCCAAAGACCTGATCTGTGCCCTGCTTGCCGGAGGAAAGCAGGTGCTCAGCGAGGACATCGACAAGGCGGCTCTGGAAAGGGGCATTCCCGGCCGAACCGTCCGAGATGCCAAACGGGAACTGGGCGATGCCCTGAAAAGCAAGATCGTGGAAGGCCGCAAAAAGGTCTTTTGGATGGAATAAGCCATTTGGATGGCAGAAAAATTTGGCTGGCAAGAAAATCATGGTACACCCACAGTTGCCAGTCTGCCAGCCAAATTTAGAAAATGACGATAAAAGGAGAAATCGAATGGAGAATCAGAATTCGAGTTATTCGGTGCAGATTGGCAAAACCACCTTTATTGTGTGCGTGAAGCAGTCCGAAACCGCCAAAAAGCCGATTGAAAAGATGTTCAAGGATATGTGCAGACACGAAATTACAAGGGCTTCCTTGCGGACAACCTGATGAATTTAGAAAAATTACCGAAAACCTCTTGACGAAGTCCAGCCCGAGGGAACCGGCTACCGGGCAAGGACGCGCTTTGCAAAGTTTTTCAACTTACCCGAATTGATGAATCTGTTCAAAGAGGTTGCCGACATCAAAACGGCGGATCAGCTCCACTTACCCACGCCGGAGGTTGCGTATCACACCATCGCCACCAAACCCACGCAGATCCAGCAGGACATGGTGAAAGCCCTCTCGGAACGAGCGTCCAAGGTACACAGCGGTGCGGTCAGCCCGGATGTGGACAATATGCTCAAAATCACCTCGGACGGACGCAAGCTGGGGCTTGACCAGCGCATCATCAATCCCATGCTCCCCGACGAGGAAACCACCAAGGTCAATCAGTGCGTGGCGAACATTCTCCAATACTGGCGCGACGGCGAGGAGGAAAAACTGACACAGCTTGTGTTTTGCGACATTTCTACGCCAAAGTCCACGCCCTCGCAGCGGGCGGCAAAGGCTTCCCCCGGTACGCTGGACAGCCCGGAAATCCATGCGCTGGAGAGCGCGATTTCATTGGAGGAAAGTGCGGAAACGCCGTTCACGGTCTATGAGGATGTGCGCCAAAAGCTCATTGACGCCGGTATGCCCCCGGAACAGATCGCGTTCATCCACGATGCCAATACGGAGGTCAAAAAGCGGAAACTGTTCGCAAAGGTACGCAGCGGTCAGGTGCGCGTCCTGATGGGCAGCACGGCCAAGATGGGCGCAGGAACCAACGTACAGGATCGTTTGGTCGCACTTCACGATTTGGATTGCCCGTGGCGTCCCCGTGATCTCACACAGCGAAAAGGCCGCATTGAGCGTCAGGGCAATCAGAACAAGCTCGTTCATGTCTGCCGCTATGTGACCGAAGGGACGTTTGACGCCTACCTCTGGCAGACCGTTGAGAACAAGCAGAAATTCATCTCTCAGATCATGACCTCAAAATCCCCGGTTCGCTCCTGTGAGGACGTGGACGCTACGGCGCTGTCTTTTGCGGAGATCAAGGCGCTGTGTGCCGGTGATCCCCGCATCAAGGAGCGTATGGATTTGGACATTGAGGTGTCCAAGCTAAAAATTATGAAGGCAGACCACAACAGCAAGCAATTCCGATTGGAGGACAGTCTGCTGAAATACTTTCCGGAAAAGATAGAAGAACACAAGGGCTTTGTTCGTGGGCTGGAGGCGGATATGCAGACCCTCGCAGCGCATCCGCTCCCGGCAGAGGGCTTTGTCGGCATGGAGATTCGCGGCGACCGGCTCACCGATAAGGAAAACGCCGGTGCCGCGTTGCTGGATACCTGCAAGGAGGTCAAGGGCAAAGACCCGGTACAGATCGGCAGCTATCGCGGCTTTACCATGTCCGTTGCTTTTGATTCCATGTGGAAAACGTACACGCTGACGCTGAAAGGCCAGATGACCCATCGCGTTGAACTCGGTTCGGATGCCAGAGGCAACCTTGTCCGCATTGAGAACGCGCTGGATAAAATGCCGGAGCGTTTGCGCAGCGTTCAGGAGCAGCTTGAAAACCTCTATAACCAGCAGGCAGCGGCAAAGGCTGAGGTCGGTAAGCCATTCCCGCAGGAGCAGGAGCTGGCCGCAAAAACTGCGCGGCTCATTGAGTTGGATATGGAGCTGAATCTGGACGGCAAGGGACAGCCGCAGCCTGAGCAGGCGATTGCAAAATCGGCGCGGCCTTCCGTTCTGGATAGGCTGAAAGCGCCGCCCGTTCATGGCACACCGGAAAAGCCCCACAAAAAAGAAATGGAGGCACGATGATGAAAAATATCCCCGTTTATAAGCACTCGGCATCCTACGCCAGAGAGCATGACGAGCTTGCGGCCTACCGCGCTTCCAATCAGGCGAACACGGCCTGCAAGGAAGCGATCGAAGCCGCCATCCGTGACCACTACCGGGATAACCGGCTGGATGCAGCGGCGGTCGATCAGGTGGTGCAGCAGTTCGGCTATGACCGCGCATTTTATATCCTCGCCATCACCGTCTGTCAAGCGGACTGGGACAGGCGCTATTCTCCCGACAACAGGGCTTGGGCCAACGCCATGTCCATTCCCGCTAACCCTGACGCATGGGGTACTGACCGCAACTGCTATCTGGCCGTCAGCAGCCATCCCGGTTTGGTCGATCTGTTTCTCAGCCAGACCCGCAAAGCCTACGCGCAGGAGCGGCAGAAAACCTCTGTCCGGGACAAGCTGAAAAAGCCGCCTGAAACAACTTCGCCGAAAATTTCGGCGAAGTCCAAAGCCCCGGAGCGTTGAGCGATGGCAAAACGCAAGCGGGATATTCAGCTCAAATTCCGCGTCACGCCGCAGGAGCGGGAAATGATTGAAACGAAGATGGCACAGTTCGGCACCACCAACATGGCGGCGTATCTCCGCAAGATGGCGATTGACGGATATGTGGTGAAGCTCGACCTTCCGGAGCTGCGGGAGCTGGTGTCTCTTCTTCGGTATTCCAGCAACAACCTCAACCAGCTCACCCGCCGCGCCCACGAAACAGGCCGTATCTACGAAACCGATCTGGAGGACATTCAGCAAAGTCAGGAACGGATATGGACGGCGGCAGAGAAAATCGTTTCCTCGCTGGCGGCGCTGAAATAAGTCACAGGGGCGGCGGAATAACCGCCGCCCCTGTTCGCACAAAAGCCCCGCATTGTTGCAAAGCGCGTGCTGTCATGGTATTCTGATATTAGAAAAGCATAACGTCTTTGAAAAGGAGGCCGTCAAATGTCTATTCTGAAAATTATTCTTGTGCCGCTATCGCTTATCCTGTCCCTGTTCGTCTGGCTGTGCGCGGGGCTGCTGTCCTGCTCTGGCTTCGTGTTCAAGCTGGCAAGCGGACTGCTCTCCCTGCTGGCTTTCGCCGTGATGATTACCTACTCTGTAAAAAACGGCATTATCCTCCTTGTGCTGGCGTTTCTGATCAGCCCGATGGGACTTCCGCTGCTGGCGGTGCAGGGACTTGGCAAGCTGCAAGACGTGAACGCTGCCATGAAAAACTTCATCCATAGTTAAAGCGCAAGCCGGGGCGAACGCCTCGGCTTGTTTTCTCATAAATCTCGTTTTTGATTTTACTCAAAGAGATTGTAAAAACTATCTCTCTGTGCTATAATGTCTACGAACGTTAGAGAGGTGAGCATTATGAAGCACTATGAGAAGCTGCTGGAATTAGGCTGCTTCAGCAAAAACGATCTGGAGCAGATCACTGGCAGCGAAGCGGCGGCAAAGTGGCTTTGCCGTGAGTATCAAAAGAAAGGCTACATTGAGCGCGTAAAGCGGGATTTGTATGTTGCTATCAGTCTGGAAACTCAACAGCCCATTGCCAACCGCTATGTGATTGCCTCTCACATCAGTAACGATGCCGCTGTATCGTATCACAGCGCTTTCGAGTTTTACGGTTACAGCAATCAGGTCTTTTACGAAACGCAAGTGACCAGCGAGAGCCGGTTCCGGGATTTTGAATACGACGGCGTGACATACCGGCGGATTGCCCCGCGCATTACTGGCGGTATCACCGAGATAAACGGCATCCGTGTCACAACGCTGGAGCGGACGGTGATTGATTCCATCAATCTGTTTGAGAAAATCGGTGGGCTGGAAGAACTTTTGCGCTGCCTTGCGCTGATCCCCACGCTGGATGAAGCAGCGCTTTCGGCCTGCCTCGCGGAGTATGAAAGCGGCTTCCTCTATCAAAAAACGGGCTATATCCTGTCCGCCTTTGCAGCCAGTCTCGGCCTCTCTGATAGTTTTTTCGCCATGTGCAAATCGCACCTCCCGAAAGGAAAATCCTATTTATCAAGCGAGAGCCAAGGCTTCATCTGGCACGAGGACTGGAAGTTGTATGCACCGAAAAATCTGATGCACATGATAGATAAAGGGGTAACAGACTATGATGCAATTTGACAGAATGGCTTTGGGCAAGAAAGCCCGTGAATTGGGCTTCGTCCGTGATACCTTTGAAAAGGTCTGCCGTCTGGCCGATGTGCTGGATTCTATTCAAAAGGATGCACTGCTTTCCAATGCGCTGGCGCTGAAAGGCGGAACGGCCATTAACCTGACTATCTTCAATTTACCCCGGCTGTCTGTTGACATTGACATGGACTTTTCTGAAAATCTTCCCCGTGAAGAAATGCTTGCAATACGGAAGCAGATCACGGAACGGATCAGTAAATACATGGCCGCCGCAGGGTATCATCTGAGCCAGAAATCTAAAACGTATCATGCGCTGGACTCCTTTGTTTATGAGTACCAAAATGCCGGTGGGATGAAAGACAACCTCAAAATCGAGATCAATTATATGCTTCGCTGCCATGTGTTAGCGCCGGTGCGCAGGACAGTCAATCTGCCTTGGCTGGAACAGGAGCTTACTGTTTTGAGCGTCGATCCGCTGGAAATCTACGGTTCAAAGATCGTTGCACTTCTTAACCGCGCAGCTCCCCGCGACCTCTATGACATACATACAATGATGGAGTATGGATTGTTTGACGAATCGCAGGAACCCATGCTGAAAAAGTGTGTCATGTTTTATAGCGCCATTGGCTCCGACAGCGTTCCAGACCGATTCCATTTCGAGCAGATCGCCTCGGTGTCCCAGCAGCGTGTCAAAACCGACCTTATCCCGGTACTGCGCCGTGGCACTTGGTTTGATGCGCAGCAGGCGCATGAACAGGTCATCGCCTATCTGGAAAAACTGCTGACGCCGGACGAACGGGAGCTTTCCTTCTGGACTTCGTTCGGCCAGCAGGAATATCGCCCGGAGCTGCTTTTCCAAGACGCAGATATTCTCTCTCGTATCGGGCAGCATCCGATGGCGCTCTGGAAATGCAGCGATAAGCAGAATAAGCCCGCAGCAGAAACGGACTGAGGCCAGTATGAAGAAGCACGGACATTACTGTAAAATCTGCGGCGAATATAAGTCAAATGAGAAATTTTCCGGCAAAGGCCATGCCGCCCACATCTGCAAAGCATGTTCTGCTCTGCCACCGGAAAAGAAAGCTGAGATGCTGGCAATCAACCGGCTGCTGAATCTTCCGTGGCAGCTTTCCAAAGAACAAAAAGATTGGCTAAAGCGCAGGACGCATGATCGCCGCACCGAGGTCAAAGCACTTGCCCAGCAGCAATATGAAGTGCGTTTTGGGTACACGCACACTTGTGATGTGCTGGATGATGCAGAAGAAATAGAATAGTGCAAAGAGGTCTGCTTCGGCAGGCCGTTTTGCTTTTTAAGGAGGTGTCCGACATGGCAACCACACGCCTGATGCCTCTCCACACCGGCAAAGGTCGCACGGTGGGACAGGCCATCAGCGCTATCATCGACTACACCGAAAATCCGCAAAAGACAGACGGCGGCAGGCTGATAACAAGCTGGCAGTGCGACAGCAGGATCGCCGATGCCGAGTTTCTTTTCACCAAGAATCAGTACATCCAAAAGACCGGCAGAGTGCGCGGCGAGGACGATGTGATCGCCTACCATCTGCGGCAGTCCTTTGTCCCCGGTGAAATCACACCGGAGGACGCGAACCGTTTGGGCTGTGAGCTGGCCAAGCGCTTCACCAAAGGCAATCACGCCTACATTGTCTGCACCCATATCGACAAAGCTCACATTCACAATCATGTGATTTGGAACTCCACCGCGCTCAGCCAGACCCGGAAATTCAGAAACTTTTGGGGCAGCAGCCGCGCCGTGCGGCGGCTCAACGATACCATCTGCATCGAGAACGGCTACTCCATCGTGGAGAATCCGAAGCGCCACGGCAAGAGCTACAACAAGTGGCTGGGCGACAAAAAGAAGCTCTCCCACCGAGAGCGAATCTGCGCGGCTATTGACGATGCGCTGGCGCAAAAGCCCGACAGCTTTGAAGCGCTGCTGGAGCTGTTGCGGCAGGCCGGGTATGAGGTCAAGGGCAAAAAAGTCCCGTCCCTGCTGGGCGGCGAACAGAAAAAGTCCATTCGCATGGATACCCTCGGTGACGGTTATACTCCCGCAGATCTCCGCGCGGTGATTGCAGGTGAAAAGGCGCATACGCCGCAAAAGAACGCCGCCGCGCCGGTCAAACCGGAAAAGCGTAGCGGGAATCTGCTGGTGGACATTCAGGCCAAATTACGCGCCGGCAAGGGTGCCGGTTATGCGCGTTGGGCGACGTTGTTCAACCTGAAACAGATGGCACAGACGGTGGCCTATCTGCAAGACCATGAGCTTTTAGATTACGCCGTTCTCTCGGAGAAAGCGGCGGTAGCGTCCGCTCACTTCAATGAGCTTTCCGCAAGGATCAAATCTGCTGAAAAACGCATGGCCGAGATTGCGGTGCTGCGGGAGCATATTGTCAATTACGCCAAGACCCGCGATACCTACGTTGCCTATCGCAAGGCCGGGTACTCCAAGAAATTTCTTGCAGAGCATGAAAGCGAGATCACGATCCACAAGGCCGCAAAGGACTATTTTGATGGACTGGGCTTCAAGAAGCTACCCACCATCAAGGCGCTGAATACCGAGTACGCCGAGCTGCTGGCGGAGAAGAAAGCGGCCTACGCCGACTACCGAAAAGCCCGTGAGGAAATGAAAGAGCTGCTGACGGCCAAGGCCAATATCGACCGTATTCTGGAGTTGGATAAGGAGCATGAGGAAGCGAATGAACGACGGGAAAAAGAGGCAGAGCAGCGCTGAGCTGCCCGCCCACAAGCGATTTGAAAAATCGCGCAGCCGATGGATTTATCCATCGTTCCAGAACACAGTTTTTGTGTTCTGCGGGGATTGGGGCAGCGCCCCAACAAGCATGAAACAGGCGGGTTCCGTGTAAACGGAATCCGCTTGTTTTCGCAAAGTGGGTACCGCTTTGCATTGCTTGCCAGTATTATCCCGAATCTGGACTCGTAAAAACATGAACGGGTTATTTTCTTGAATTTCGTCCAGGCGTGTGTTATTATAAAATCAGTAAGATACAACTAACTGATTGGAGTGAGGATAATGGGAAATGCCAGTTTCAATCAAGACTGGTACGGTATGCAGGCCAAAGTTCTGGCGCAAAGTGATGATCGTGTAGTCGTAGATTATGGCTGCAAAGGCCGGGGAATTGTAAAAAACTATAATCTGTTTGAGGGAATACAGCTTTGTTTCCTCGATTTTGAATCAGATGAGTCTATGGAAACACAAAAGTTTAATCCAGATATTATTCAGATCACGCACTGCCAGACCGGCCGGTATGAATGTGAATTTGCTAACCACACTGTATCGTATTTGCCAGAGGGCTATTTTAGCGTTGCGGCAACAGAGCATTTGCCGGTTTCCTTTTCTTTCCCTTTGGGAAAATATTACGGCGTCAGCCTCGTCATTGACCGTCAGGCGCTTTCAGATGGAACACGCCGGATGATGCAGACAATCCCTATTGATCTTGATAAAATAGGAACAACGCTGAGACTTGAAACACGGTGGTATGTCAGTGATACCCCAGCGCAGTTGAAGCATCTGTTTTCAGAATTATATTCTGCCGCTGAGACGGAGCCAATCGGCTATTTCAAAATCAAGGCTATTGAACTCCTGTACCACATGGATCAGCTAACGCAGATTAACGGGTGCGACTTGAAGTATTTTGATAAGAAACAAATACAGTCTACAAAAGCAATCCGGGAATATCTTGTTTCTCACTTGGACGAAAAAGTGTCTTTGGAGCAGATGGCAAAAGAAGCGCATTTGAACCTATCTGTTTTTCATTTGGTTTTTTCCCATATCTATGGAGACACGCCGTATGCCTATCTCAAAAAATACAAAATGAATTTAGCGGCTCAGTGGCTTTCGGAAAATAAAATGAAAATCGTGGATATATCTTTGGAACTTGGATATAGTAACGCAAGTAAGTTCGCAAAGGCTTTTCAATCTGTCTATGGGATGTTGCCAAAGGACTATCGAAAAAAATAAATAGGAAGAATGGGCTGTTTTCTGCGTCATCTCAAAGGAATGGAGCAGAAAAAATTGCGCAGGCAGATATAATGAGCTGGTGCGGTTGGTTTATGCTAACCCATCAGCTTTTTATTTAGGAGGTGGTCTCCCTGCTTGCCATAGATACTCGAATCAAGTTGCTTCTGTTTTTGCTCATCAACTTCATGGTGTTCGGCTTGAAAGATTTTGTCCTTGGCAGCGTATGTTTTTCCTTTATCTGCATCCTCTCGTGCCTGATGGGACAGAAAAAGATCGTGTTGAAATATATCGTCTTTTATGTGGTGATCGCGGCTATACAGCAGCTTTGTATCTACCTCCCCCAGGCCATCGAAACTATTTTGTCGATCTTCACATTGTTTATCCGGGTGATGATACCCGTGGTACTCTTTGCCTCAACCTTTATCGCTACAACGAAAGTCAGCGAATTGATTGCGGCTATGTACTCGCTAAAAATACCTCGGAGCATTACCATTACATTCGCTATGGTGCTACGCTTTTTCCCTACTTTCAGTGAGGAGATTCACAACATTTATGACGCGATGAAGTTAAGAGGCATCGCCCTTTCGTGGAAAAATGTATTCACGCGCCCCATGCTCATTCTGGAGGCAATCACTATCCCCATCGTGATGCGCTCTGCCTCGATTGCAGAAGAATTATCTGCTTCTGCGGTGACGAGAGGTATTGATAATCCGGCACAACGCACTTCGTTCATTCAGCTAAAAGTTCATGCTAAAGATTGGATGGTACTGTGCTTCTTTCTTGTTGCCTTCGTTGTGCTGTTTTTCTGCAAATACCAGATATATGGGAGGATATGATGATGATTGATATTGACCATGTATCTTTTCAATACTCCGGCGCTGAACAGGAAAATTTGCAAGATTTCAATTTGCAGATTAAAAAGGGGGAGTGTGTTGTTCTCACTGGCGAATCTGGATGTGGAAAGACTTGTGTGACCAGGTTGATAAATACGCTTATTCCCCACTTTTACGAAGGGGAAATGTCCGGGGCGGTTCTCATTGACGGAGTTGATACCCGCACGATCCAACCGCACGATTTGTCGGACAAGATAGGCTCCGTTTTCCAAAATCCACGCAGTCAGTTTTTTAGTCTGGATACGGACAGCGAGATTGTGTTTGGTATGGAAAATAAGGGTATGCCCTATCAAGTGATGCTGGATCGTTATCAACAGACTATTCGGGAATTACATATTGAAAAGTTAAAGGATCGCAACCTGTTTGACTTGTCCGGCGGACAAAAGCAGACCATAGCCTTTGCTAGCGTTTACGCATTAAATCCTGATATTTTTGTCTTGGACGAGCCTTCGTCAAACCTAGACCCGGAGGCCATTCAAGAACTGCGACGGCTACTTTTACTGATTAAGGCGCAGGGAAAAACGATTGTTGTATCCGAACACCGCCTTTACTTCTTGAATGGGATTGCCGACCGCATTGTCCTTATGGAGCATGGTAAGCTGAAACAATCTTGGTCCGCCAGTGATTTCGCTTTATTCAATGCCGAGCAAATCAAGGCGCTGGGACTTAGAAGCTATACGCCTACAAGGTTAGAGCTTCCCGATACGATGCCCTCTCGAAACGAGCCCCCGGCTGTCGAAGTTAAAGATCTTGCGATTGGCTATGAGAAAGGGGAACCCGTGGCACAGCACCTGAATTTTCGTGTCTACCCAGGAGAAATTGTTGGCGTGGTAGGAAAAAATGGCTGTGGGAAATCAACTTTAGCCCGGACCTTATGTGGCTTGCAGAAGGAACTCCGTGGAGAAGTTCTATACAAAAACAGTATGGTCCCAAGTAAACGGCGGATCAGGAAAGCGTATCTTGTCATGCAGGACCCGGATTATCAACTGTTTACCGATAGCGTTTACCAGGAACTGCTGCTGGCATTATCTGACCAGAAGGATAAAGACGAAAAGAGAATAGATGATATTCTGGATGAGCTGAATTTGACGATTTATAAAGAGCGGCATCCAATGTCCCTATCTGGCGGTCAGAAGCAGCGCACCGCGATTGGCGTTGCGGCACTCCGAGATGCAGAGGTACTTATTTTTGATGAGCCTACAAGCGGCTTGGACTACAAAAACATGGAGAGTGTTGCAGAAATTTTAAGTGCGCTGTCCAAAAGAGGGAAAGCCATCTTGGTGATTTCCCATGACAATGAACTACTGATGAAGATTTGTTCCCGCGTCATTCGCGTGGATGAAAGGACTTCATCTTAGTTATGTACAAAATATAGAAAGGGGCTATCTGTATGAGTGAACAAGCAAAACCTGTCGGGGCATCCGACAAAATGAAAGCAAAGGATTTTATCACGCTGGGCATTTTTACGGTGTTATTCTTTGCTGTGGTAATGGTGTGCATCTTTGCCTCCGCAGCTACCGTGGTGACCTTCGCATTTGGGAGCGCCATTGCTGCAATTCCTGGAGGCATTATCTATATGCTGATGCGCGCTAAAGTGCCAAAGGCCGGGAGCGTTCTGTTGAGCGGTGTGGTGATCGGCCTGATTGAGTTTCTGATTGGCGCAGGCTGGGCGGTTGCCGTCGGTTTTATTGCCGGTGCCGTAATTGCGGAGCTTCTGGCCCGTATCGGCCACTACAAGAGCTTCTGGCTGAATACCATTGGCTATTCCGTGTATATGATGTTCTTTGCGCTGGGAACCTATCTCCCTATGGTCATTATGACCGGCTATGTGGATGATATGTCTACGTCGAATGGTGTCAGCGCCGAGTATCTGACGGAGCTGCACAGCTTTATGAATGGAACAATGGTAGTCATCATCGCTGTTGTGACCTTCGTTGCAGGCATCGTCGGCGCTTTGATTGCAAAAGGCGTGTTCAAAAAGCATTTCCAGAAGGCAGGTATTGTCTAAGGGCAATATAGTTGTGACTAACTCCATGGTATCTTTGGGCTATTTTGGGCAGTGGAACAGAGTTATGGAGTAGCAGGCAATTTCAAAGGTTGATAAAATGAGTGGTGAGGTTAGGGATTACCAACCTCACCACTTTCAATTTTAAGGAGGGTTAATGCTATGTCAAACGCAAAGTCGAAACAGGCAAAACCAAAGACGGGTTTGGCACGATGCATGGAATTGGCTTCTGACAGAAAGGGCCTTGTATTCTTAGCTGCGGTTCTTTCGTCACTGGCGGCCATTGCTTCGTTCATCCCGTACATAGCGGTCTATTTTATGATCCGCTCGATTATCGGTGTTTTCCCGAACTTGGATCAGTTGGATATGGGGATGGTCATGAATTATGGCTGGCTGGCGCTCGCCGGGATCGTGGCGAATATCCTGCTGTACTTTCTGGCTATTTTTAGTTCGCACATGGCAGCGTTCGGAACGCTGTACGAGCTGAAGGTTCTCTTTGCAGACCATATTACGAAAATTCCACTTGGGTATCACCTGACGATTGGCAGCGGACGTCTGCGGAAAATCATGGATGAAAACATTGAAAGCGTAGAGGGCTTTATTGCTCATCAGTTCCCGGATTTTGTCGCTTCTATTACAGCTCCCATTGTCATGGTCATCATCCTGCTGGCCGTTGACTGGCGGTTCGGTCTTGCCTCTCTGGTCGGTATCATTCTGGCGTTTGTTGCGGAGTTCATTGGTTTTGGCAGTGGCGAGATGAAAGAGAATATGGGGAAATATCAAAAAGCCCTGGAAGAAATGAACAACGCTTCTGTAGAGTATGTTCGTGGAATGTCGGTTGTAAAGGCGTTCAACCAGACCGCCTCCTCTTTCAAAAAGCTCAAAGAAGCGATTGCCGGATATACAGAGTGGGTCCTGAAATTTTCCCTGGGCTGGCAGAACTGCATGCCCGCCTTCACCACAATCATCAATAATGTTTATCTGATCCTTGTACCTGTCGGAATTTTAATCGGCTCCAGGTCGGATGATTTCGCTGGGTTTGCCATGACCTTCATTTTCTATCTGCTCTTTGTACCCGCAATTTCCGGTGTACTGAACAAAATCATGTATATCTCCGAATCGTTCATGCAGATTGATGGGAATGTGGCTCGGATGGATGAAATTCTGAACATCCCTGAAATGCCGGAAACGAGCCATCCCAAGAAACCCACCAATGATGATGTTGCTTTCCACGATGTCAGCTTTTCCTACACGGGGGATGTTTCCGAGAAAGCCCTGGAAAATGTATCTTTCTCAGCAAAACAGGGACAGATCACAGCTATTGTCGGCCCGTCCGGCGGCGGCAAGAGTACGATTGCCAATCTGATTTCTCGGTTTTGGGACGTATCTTCCGGCAGCATTACCATCGGCGGCGTAGATGTGCGCGATATGGCGGAGGATGACCTGATGCGCCATGTCAGCTTTGTGTTCCAGGATATTTTCCTGTTCAAGCAGAGCATCTTGGATAATATCCGTATGGGCAATCCTTCGGCCAGTGAGGAACAAGTGATTGCGGCGGCGAAAGCGGCGCAGTGCCACGAGTTCATCTCCAAACTACCGGGCGGGTATCACACGGTGGTCGGCTCCAAAGGCATCCATCTCTCTGGCGGCGAGCGCCAGCGAATTGCCATTGCGCGGGCCATTATCAAGGACTCGCCCATCATCGTGCTGGATGAGGCAACGGCGTTCAGCGACCCGGAGAATGAATACCTGATCCAGAAAGCTTTTGAAAAGCTGATGCAGGGTAAGACAGTTATCATCATCGCACACCGCCTCTCCACAATCCGCAATGCAGATAAGATTATTGTCATGGAGAAAGGGCACCTGATCGAAGAAGGAAAGCATGACGAGCTGGTGGATGCAGGCGGACGCTATGCGCAAATGTGGAACCACTATACAGAAGCGATTGGCTGGAAAATCAGCGGAAAGGCGGTGTAACTATGAGCAGATTACAAAAAGCTCTCTTTTTATCAGACAAAGGTTACGCAGATCTGAAAAAAGCAATCTTCGCCTGCACATTGACGAACTTGGCTATGCTTCTTCCGTTCTGTGTAACTGTTATGATTTTCAGTGAAATTCTGACTCCCTTTGTTAATGGCGGCTCCATTCAGTGGAACCATATCTGGATGCTGTGGGGCGCGGGTATTGTTTCGGCCATTCTGGTATTTCTGGCTGCCAAAAACGATTACCGCAAAACCTATATTGCCTCATATAAAGAGTCGAACACGACCCGGCTTCGGATTGCGGAGCATCTGCGGAAACTTCCGATGAATTTCTTTAACACCAAGGACCTTTCCGAACTGACCACAAATATGATGGCAGATTGCAGCAGCATGGAATCCCTGCTCAGCAGCACGATCCCTCCGCTGATTGCAAACGGCATCACGGTGACCTTGACCTGCATCCTGCTGGCCTTCTTTGACTGGCGGCTTGCTTTGTGTGTATTTATCACGGTCCCGATTGCCTTCCTCATTATCTGGCTCAGCCGGAACCATCAAAAGAAACTGTTTGAAAAACAGGTTGACGCAAAGCTGGCTGCTTCTGACCAGGTACAGGAATACCTGGAAGGCATGAAAATCATCAAGTCCTGCGGGCTGTCCGGTTCTCATTTCAGCGCGCTGGATAAAGCTCTGTTAGCAATGAAAAAAATCGCCATCAAAGTGGAGATGGCTGTCGGCGTGTTCATGTCCAGTGCAAGTATGATTTTGCAGGCTGGCATCGGTATCACGATTTTTGTTGGCGCTATTCTTCTAACACAAGGACAGATTGAGCTTCTTCCTCTGCTTATGTTCCTGCTGATGGTCACACGGATTTATGGACCGATCCTGGCGATCCTGGCGAACCTGTCCTCACTGCTGAATTTGAATGTGGTCACAAGTCGTATGCGTACCCTGCTCACTACCCCTGCGATGGACGGTGAAGGAAAAACGGTCCCGAACTGCGATATTGAGCTTTCCCATGCGACCTTTGCCTACAATCAGGAAGATGTCATCAAAGATGTTTCTTGTAAAATTCCCCAGGGGAGCGTGACTGCCCTTGTTGGTCCGTCCGGCTCCGGTAAAAGCACGATTTCCAAACTGATTGCCCGGTTTTGGGATGTTCAGCAGGGAAAGATCACCGTGGGCGGAAAAGACATTAAGAGTATGGAGCCGGAAAGTCTCATGTCTTATATGTCCTTCGTGTTCCAGGATGTGACCCTGTTCAATGATACGGTCATGAACAATATCCGTCTTGGCAATCCAAACGCAACGGACGATCAAGTAATTGCTGCGGCCAAAGCCGCCTATTGTGATGAATTTGTCCGGGAAATGCCGGACGGGTATCAGACGGTCCTCGGTGAGAACGGCAGCACTCTTTCCGGCGGTGAGCGCCAGCGTATTTCCATCGCCCGCGCATTGCTGAAAAATGCGCCCATTATTCTGCTTGACGAGGCAACAGCATCCCTTGACCCGGAGAATGAAGTCCTGGTTCAAAAGGCGATTGCCAAACTGGTGGAAGGTAAGACGGTTATTATGATCGCCCACCGCCTCCGTACAGTTGTAGATGCAGACCAAATCCTCGTCCTTGACAATGGACGGTTGGTAGAGCATGGAACCCACGATGAGCTGATGAAGAAGAACGGTCTGTATCATAAGCTGTTCCATATTCAGCAGGAAAGCCTTGGCTGGGCTGTCTAACCTCTTTAAGAAGGGAGGTCTTAATGAAACTTCATGCGTCCGGGGAGGACTATCTGGAAACCATCCTTGTTCTCCAAAAGAAACTCAACATGGTACGCTCCGTGGATGTCGCTCGGCACCTGAAGGTGTCAAAGCCCAGCGTGTGCCATGCGGTGGCTACCTTGCGAGACGGCGGCTTTCTCACAATGGATGAAGATTACTTTCTCCATCTGACCGATATGGGTCGCGAAGTTGCTGAGAAAATTTACGAGCGGCACCAGTTTTTTACGATGCAGTTGATCACTGTGGGCGTAGACCCGGAAATCGCCGAATACGAAGCCTGCCTGATTGAACACGCCGTCAGTCAGGACAGCTTCGAAAAAATCAGGGATGCGCACAAACAGGAAAAATAGAATAAAAGTTGCCCGTCGTTCCAACTGCGCGGACAAAAGCAGCCAGCGGGTTAAGATTGTGCGTCTATGCCCGCTGGCTATTCTATAAGTCAAAGCGGCTATCCGCATGGATGGTCGCTTTTACTCACCGTTTTTCAACTTCTCTGCGCTTTGGCACAATGCAATATACCGCTCCGCTTCTGCATCACTCTTTCCGGCAAAGAAATCTCCCACAACTTTTGGAATTTCACGCGGTTTTTCGTCGTGAAACACCACGGCGTCAAGGCTGATTCTCATCTCCTTGGAAATGAGAGCCACGGTTTCAAACTTCGGATTGCTTTTGCAGTTTTCAATCTCAATAATCGTGCGCGTACACATGTTCAGTTTTTCAGCCAGTCCACGCTGTGTTATCTTCTGCTGGATTCGCTTCTCCCGAAGTTTGAGGGCAAAAAGGTCAAGAAAATTCATCAGAAATCACCTCTCCTATATTTTATGGTGAGTTCTAATTCATCTAAATATACACCCAACTCATGTCAAATGAGTTATACATCACAAGTACGAAATATGTGAGGATGTCTTATGGGATTGACTGACAATAGGAGGTATCGCTAATGCGGCTATCCACCGCAAAGGAAGTGGATGCAGAACATCTCAAAAAGAAGCAGGTGTTGTAGAGACTTTTGCGAGCTGCACTTATCTATGTGAGTTGTAGCTCGTTTTCTGTGCATCACAGATTATCTGCAATATAGCTCCGCCCAATTATGAAATAGAATTGCAAGGCACTCGTTCAGGCTTTTATGCCTGTGCGGGTGCCTTTTTGTTTGCACTGTTTTTCTTCTCTGTGGGCTGCCGCTCCCCGCCGCCCTTCGTTCAGACCTTTTTACCCACTCGGATCTGAACGGAGGAACAAAATGTTTAATAGAAAAAGCAGCTATGCGCTGAATAAGAAAGACCCCGATGCCATCGTTTATATGGATGCCAATGAAGTCATCATCCGCCTGACCCGCGAGGACTTTGCCAACGAGAAAGAATTTCTGAAATGGAAAGCCCTGTCGGACGAGGACTATCACGCCTCCGAAAAGGAAGCTCACGTCTATGCCAATCACACGCTTGCGCTGGATGAGCTATCCGAGGAAGCGGCCTCCATTCCTGCCGTGGATGTCTGCATGGAGCAGGCGCATGACCGGGCAGAGGCGATCCACCGCAGCGTCAGAAAGGTCACGCAGATTCGGAAGCACCTGACGGATACGCAGTTCCGCAGGGTGTGGATGTATTTCGTGGATGGGATGACGGTTGATGAGATTGGCGCAGCCGAGGGTGTCAGCCATCAGAATATTTCCAAGAGCATCGGCGCGGCGATGAAGAAAATAAAAAAACTTTTCCCTGATTGCTGAAAACAGGGTGCAAAAGTGGCCCAAAATCGGCGATAGGTGAAGGGACATTCTCCACGAAGCCTTTCACCGAACGTTGAAAACTGAATAGACCATGATGCAGGCACAAAACCCGCGTGATAGCGGCATAAGGTGCGCCGCCACGACGATGGCTTCAAGGACGTGATTCCGGAAAAGCCATCCGAGCGATCTACGCAGCCTTAGACCCGATTCGGCAAATCGGGCGCGATGACAGCGCGGCGGATAATGAAACTTGCTCACGCCCTCCCACAGACTTGAGGGGGAACCCTGCGGTATGCGCCAGCTCTTTGAGGCAGCGGTATCGTGGAGTTATGACAGCCCTGCCAAGGGCGGCCTGCATCATGCCCACTATCCGGGGCGCGTGGCAAATAGGATAGTTCTTCTCAAATGGACAAGCAGAACGGCTGCGCCGGTATTCGCCATTATGTTATGTGGCTCCAATTCTGCCCGCGCAGCCGCCTCTCAAAGTCAGATACCATGCGCTGACGGGCTTTCCCGTCAGCGCATTCATGTGACCTTGAGGAAACCCACCAAACCGAGAAAGGAGATCGCCATGATGCAGCCAACGCCAAACGAAACCCGAACCCACACGGATGAACTGGTGGACATCCGGGAAGTATCCGTAGACAAAAATCTTCCCAAGGAAGAACGCATTGCCGCCTTTATCCGCCAGATCAAAAATCCTTACCGCTTCCGCTGCGGCGATTTCGTGGTAAACGCCTGCTTTGCCGGGAACGGTGTTACGTTAGAGGAATGTCTGCAAGGCATTTTGCGCTGAGCGACATCCTCGCTTTTTTCCGCAGAGAGTGCTATGATCGGTGTGGAAAAGGATGAAAACCAAATAGCCAGATAACCACTCTTTTCATGCGGGAGCAGTCCGGGAGAAAGGAGTGCTTTTTCATGCCTAAATACAAAGCTACCGCTTACATCCGCCTGTCCTACACCGACGATCATTCCAGCGAAAGCGACAGCGTTTCCAATCAGCGCAAGCTCATTGAAAACTTTGTGGAGCACAACCCGGATATTGAGGTCGTTTCCGAAAAGATCGACAATGGATACAGCGGCATCATCTTTGTTGAGGTAAGATAACGTAACCTTTTTTGCAGAGGGTGTTATCTTACCTCTTTTTGATGTATGTTAGATAGCATAACTCTTTACGTCGGCTCCAATCTGTCTGAAATAGGAGATACTTTCAGTAGGCTTGTCGCCTGTATCAACTCTGCCGACAAAGCTATAAAAGATTTCGATTTTGCGGGTGTTCGTTTCCTTATCCAGTTCGTGAATAAGAATGCGGTCAATAAATTCATGGACGTTTTCGTAGGTCAGTTCGGTAATGGCGGTGTATTTGCGTACCAGTGCGACAAACCTTTTCACGTCCGCGCTGCGCTCGGTGGCGTTGTCAATTTCCTGTGACAGTTCCGCAATCCTCCGGGTCAGCGTCTTTTTTTCTTCGTCATAGCCGGAAGTCAGAAAAGCAAATTGTTCATCTGAAAGTTTCCCTAAAGCGTTGTCCTCATAGAGCTTGCGGAACAAGATATTCAGCTCGCTAATCCGGCTCTGCGCCTTGTCAAGCTCTTTCCGTTGCTGCGTCAGCGTCTTTTGTACTGCCTTTGCGCTGCACTCGTTGGCGGTTTCGATAAACTCCTGTTCATGCTCTTTCACATAGGACAATACCCTTTGTAAATCGGCAAGGACAAGTTCTTTAAGGACGCTCTTTCGGATATAATGGGTAGTGCAAAGCTCGCCAGTCCTTATCCTGTTTCGATACTTGCCGCAAGTGTAGGCGTGTTTGCGTTCCAGTGTCCCGGCTCCCTGTTGCAGATACATTTTATAGCCGCAGTCCCCGCAAAAGAGAAGCCCCGAAAAAATGTCAATTTCATCAACCTTTGTAGGGCGGTGTTTGGTGGCAATCCGTTTCTGTGCAAGCTCAAAGGTTTCTTCATCAATCAAGGGTTCGTGTGTGTTGGGGAAGAAGTAACGCTTTTCCTCCGGGTTCTTCTTCGTCTTTTTCGATTTGTAAGATACCTTATAGCTCTTGCCTGTAATGGTATGCCCCAAATACTCTTTACGCGCCAGAATGTCATAGAGCGTCTTATCCGGCCAGTTGTAAATACAATTCGGGTGTGGGCGGGGGTGCCTGTGGCTTCCTGTGCGCCTGTACTGCAATTCTGCAACAGTCAATACCTCATGTTCCCGTAGCCAGTTCTGGATTTCGCAGATACGGTCGCCGCGCACATACATAGCGAAAATCTGTTTTACAATGTGCGCCGTTTCCGGGTCGGGCAATAGATGATTGCGGTCGTTGGGGTCAGCTATGTACCCATAAGGCACTTGCCCGTTGACGCGCTCGCCTTTCTGCGCCTTTGCCTGTTTGACAGCCCGGATTTTCTTTGAAGTGTCGCGGGCGTAAAACTCGTTGAACCAGTTCCGCAGAGGGGTAAACTCGTTATCTTCCCTTGCTGTGTCTACACCGTCGTTAATGGCAATGTAGCGCACTTCATATTCGGGAAAAACAATCTCTATCAGCTCCCCGGTTTTCAGATAATTACGTCCCAGACGGGAGAGGTCTTTTGTTATGACGGTCGCCACGTTCCCGGCTTCAACTTCGTGCAGCATGGCTTGAAGCCCCTCACGCTCAAAGCTCACGCCGGAAAATCCGTCGTCTACGAAAAAGCGCGTGTTGAAAAAGTGGTGTTCGTCAGCATACTTTTGTAAAATCATCTTTTGGTTCTGTATGCTCTCGCTTTCCCCGGCCTGCATATCTTCCTGGCTCAATCTGCAATATAAAGCGGTAATCTTGTCTGTCTGTAACATTTTGTCCTCCTTTCCGACGACAGACAAGCATGGCATTTGTACTGTCTATATTATACCACATACCGCTGCCTGTGTCATGTATAAAATGTGAAGAAACGCCCTATTTCCGGGCGTTTGCGGGGTTCAGTTCCATGTCTTTGCGAATGAGTTTTTTTATCTTTTTATCCAGTGTGTCCGTTGCGCGTTCACTTGCGGACGAACATACAAGGTAAGTAACTTTTCCTATTTTATGCTCCGTTGTGGTAACGGGCGTTTGGTTTTGCGTCAAAGAAAATCCCCCTTTCTTTGATATGTACCCCTAATACTGGACACCCAGTATTAGGGGTATTTTTATGAAATACAGCTATGAGTACAAAAAGCAATGTGTGGAATTGTA
>OAVO01000204.1_pt1 | contig 48514 bp, 37 predicted proteins | sample 1501411 | NCBI WGS metagenome assembly OAVO01 (sample SAMEA2580081, study PRJEB22360) | human gut metagenome | biome: human gut; feature: human-associated habitat; material: faeces | place: Denmark | collected 2008/2010 | reverse complement strand
CGGGGCTGCGCGAGGTGCTGGAAGCGAACTACCGCAAGCCGCTGGAGTGAGGCGGTTGCATGAAAAAGTAAACGGGCGACACCTTTTGTGGTGCTGCCCGTTTACTTGTCTTATGGGGAATCTGTTTTTAACAGTACCCGACCTTTCCGTTCTGAATGAACATCACGTATGCCTGCCGGTTATCTTTTGAGAGTGCCTTTCCCACCAGCCATGTGCGGAACAGGTGGGTGTTGTAGGTGTTCAGCCGGAAAGCGACCGGGATGATGATTTCAAGCGCGTACACGTCCGCGTACAGCCCGTTTTCAAGCTGCATGTAGCGACACAACTCGTAGTCGTTAAGCACGTCCGACTTGCGGACTGCTTTGATGGCAGCGTTCACTGCCGGGACGGTCGTATGGAACAGTCCGGCGATTTCGGTGGCGGTCATCCACACTTCGTTACCGGTTACGCTGACCGCCTTGTCCTCTATGATGATTATGTCACGCTTCATGGCTTCTCTTTTTTAGATGGTACAACCTGCAAATTCCTCAATGCCGTTCAACCTTGCCGCAAGGATCTCCATGTCTTGATTGAGTTTTTCTTTGGTTATCTTCGCGTAAATCTGCGTCGTCTTTATGCTCTTGTGTCCGAGCATAGAACTGACCGTTTCGATGGGTACGCCGTTGGAGAGAAATACCGTTGTGGCCGCCGTGTGGCGGCTCTGATGCCACGTGATATGCTTGGTGATGCCGCAACGCTTGGCGACGGCACGGATACCGGCAAGGCACGTGTTATAATGCGGAACGGGGAATATCCTGCCGTTCTCGCATAGCCCACGGTATTTGCCGATTATGCGGTTGGCGATGTCAAGCAGGCGGATGTTGGACACCACGCCCGTTTTCTGGCGGTTGATGTTTATCCACTCGTGTTCGTCGAAGTAGGTGCGGATATTCTCTTCCGTGAGGTTGCGCATATCCGAGAACGACAGCCCGGTGAACGCGCAGAACAGGTAGAGGTCGCGGTACAGTTCCTGTTTGGCGTTTTTCAGTTTCCCCTCCATCAGCAGGCGTATTTCGTCTTTGGTCAGGAAACTGCGTGTCGTTTCCTCCTTCTTGATTTCATACTCGCGGAACGGGTCGCGCGTCAGCCACTCGTTGTTGATGGCGATGAATACCATCGTCCGTAGCGGGCAGACGTACAACCAGACGGTATTGGTGCAACAGTGCTTGTCCGTGCGCAGGAACATCTCGAAGTCGGAGATGAAAGCCGGGGTAAGCTCTTTTAGGGCGATGTCCTTCACATGGTAGCGGATGTCGAGGAACTCTTGCAGGTGCTTGTAAACGATACGGTACTTTTCCAGTGTGCCTTTGGCTTTCATGCCTGCCTCCACCTGTTTCTCATAGTCCTCGTTGTGCTGGCGGAACACCTGCATCAGCGTGTGGTAGCGGTGTTCCAGTCCGAGAAAGGCGTTCTTTACCTTCTCCGCCGTGACGAAGTTGTCACGCTCCATGATTTCCTGATAGTGTCTGTTGATGCGTACCCGCATTTTGTCAAGCATACGGTTCGCTTCGAGTGCCGCCGTGCTTCTGCCCGTGACACGTCCCCCTTTGGTGTCCCACAGTTTCGGATCGACAGTCAGCTTGCAGCTGAACTGCGTCTGGCTGCCGTCCACCGTGATGCGTCCCATGACGGGAACTGTCCCGTCTTTTTTCACTACCTGACGTTTGAGGTAGTAGATTACTGAAAATGTACTCTTCATCGTCCTTAATTTTTTTTGGTTTCAAAATTAGTTGGTGAAGAGTCCGGTGTCGGTACGCAAAACGGGGAGGAACGGCGCAATCTTTTTCCGTAAGCAAATTTTTCGCGTGAGTTGTCGGTAACTCACTATTCCTTAGCGTCTTGTTTCGTCATCCGTACCCGTTTGTCGCATTTTCGGGCATGGTTACGAACAAGTAACGTTGCGGCGTCAGGATTTGGCTTTGGCAGGGATTGTAATGGCTTCACGAATTTTCGCCACTTCAACTAAAACCCTTGTAACTCAATTCTATCACTATATCTTTCCGCATTTCACTTTTTTGTAGTAACTTTGCCTATTAAATATGAAAATCTACGAAATGAAAAGACACATTCTGTTTATACTTACTTTGCTGCTCTTTTTTCATGCAAAAAGTCAGCCTAATTGTATCTTTACTCATTATTCTTCGGAAAACGGCTTGTCTCAGAACTCCATCATGAGCATGGTACAAGACCATAATGGAGTTTTATGGTTCTCTACTTGGGATGGAATCAACCGGTTCAACGGTTATGACTTCAAAGTTTATAAAGCCAGACAAGGGAATAAAATTACTATGACTAACAACCGGGTAGACTTATTGGAAGTAGACCCTTATAATTATATTTGGCTGCAAACGTATGATTATCGTGTGTATCGTTTTGACCAAAGAACAGAGAAGTTCGAACAAATTCCTGCCGAAGGTGAAGAGGAGGGCATGCGTTTCTCTTCTATTAAAATATTGCCCGACAGTGTCATTTGGCTACTTTCTGAAAATGAGGGGGCTGTCCGTGTGAAAACAAACCCTAAAGATTACAGTATAACTACCCAAGTATATGCTACTCATAGTCGTGGAGGAAATGCCGTTCATATTAATCAGGTTTTTAGCGATGCTTACAATCAAGAGTGGTTGCTTACTGATAACGGTCTGCTGAAGATTACGAATGATAAAGAAGAGCCTGTCTCTTATTTTGTGAATATCCAGTCAGGCAAAGATGAACCCGTACAGGCCTTCTACTCTTTTTGCAGTTATGGTGACGAACTTTATTTTGGATCAGACAGAGGACGGATATGGTGCTATTCTTTGCAGAATGAAATCTTTCGTCTTTGGGAATTGCCGGTAAAGGATAAAGTGATTGCTATAAATGAAATAAAAGGTACGGGGCTGTTGATAACAACTGCCCATGAAGGATTGATATTGTACCATTCGGATACAAAAGAGTGTAAAGTCTATAATAAGTCCAATTGTCCCGAATTCCCGGCAGACGCTTTCCGTTCTGTTTATGTTGACAGTAAGCAGGAAGCATGGTTTGAGATGACCGAATGGGGAAAGGTTTGTCATTTCAATCCTTTGACAGAAGTATTTAAGCAAGAAAAGATGCAAGTGGAGCCTCGTGGTGCCGATCGTTCCTATCCCAGTTTTCATATTTGTGAAGACTTGAACGGTAATTTGTGGGTACATCCGCAAGGAGGAGGGCTTTCTTGGTATGACAGAGAGGCAAATCGGCTGTTACCTTTCTATAATGACCCCGATTCACCCGATTGGCACTTTTCCAATAAATTACATTCCATGTTATCCGATAAGCAAGGCAATCTTTGGTTATGTACTCATTCTAAGGGGTTGGAGAAGATTACTTTTTTAGGAAGCCAGTTCCATATTTATCCCCGCATGGGTCACAGTTATGACTTGAATTCCAATACGGTACGTGCGTTGTTTGAAGATAGCGAACATCGCATCTGGATGGGAAAACGGGATGGTCAGATTGAAATTTATTCTTCTGATTTAGATTTTCAGGGTATTCTGACCGAAGAGGGGGATATAGCCAAATCTGGCAGGTCGTTACGGGGAGTTCCTTATCATATCATGCAAGATTCTCACGGAAACATTTGGATTGCGACCAAAGGGGATGGTATTATTCTGGCAGAAAAGGAGGGGACCCGTTTTAAGTTTACTCGATTCAAATATGATGAAGATGATATTTATAGCCTGAGTCATAATAGTGTTTACTGGTTACATGAAGACAAGCATGGACGCATTTGGGTGGCAACTTTCGGTGGAGGGTTAAATTATATTCAGAAAACTCCTGAAGGGAAATATGTGTTTATTAGTTCTAGAAATAACCTGAAAGGTTTTCCGTATGACCGTTGTTACCGTGTACGCCATATCACTTCTGACAAGAAGGGGAATATATGGGTGGGGAGCAGTGATGGCGCGCTTAGTTTTAAAGAGGATTTTAAAGATCCGGAGTCGATTGTGTTCCATCTTTATGCACGTATCCCCGATGATATGAATTGTCTGAGCAACAATAACGTATATCGGATTGTCACCACTTCACAAGGAGAAGTTTATCTGGCTACATTTGGGGGAGGACTTAACCAGCTTGTTTCCATGAACGGGGAAGGGAAGGCGGTATTTAAATCCTATACCGTGAAGGATGGTTTGCCTTCAGATATCCTGTTGTCTGTAGAAGAGGATGACACGGGGAATCTGTGGATAAGTACGGAAAACGGATTGAGTAAATTTATTCCGTCCGAACAACGTTTTGAGAATTATAATGAAAGGGATTTTGGTGGTAAGATACGTTTTGAGGAGGGAACGTCGTTGAATCTTAGTTCCAGCACCATTTTGTTTGGTACCAGTCGTGGCGTGCTTTATTTTGAACCAGAGCATATTAAGAAGAGTAATTATGTACCATCCATTATTTTAGGTACTTTGAAGATATCCAATCAAGAGGTAGTTCCAGGGGTATCAGGAAGTTTGTTGCGGCAATCACTCAATAATACAGAACATCTGGTACTTTCACATAAGGAGAATATTGTAACCTTATCGTTTGCTGCATTGGATATGATTTATCCTGAAAATATCCGTTATGCTTATCGTTTACGCGGATTTGATAAAGAATGGAATTATGTAGACAGACAGCGTACCGCTACATATACTAATCTTCCGAAAGGAGATTATGTTTTTCAGGTTAAATCGACCAATAGTGATGGTGTTTGGGTAGAGAACGAGCGCAGTTTGAGAATCACCATTCAGCCTTCGTTTTGGGAAACAGCTTGGGCTATGGCAATTTATATTCTTGCTTTTCTGTTGATTCTGTTTTCAGGAGTATATATATTGTTTACTATTTATCGTCTGAAACATGAAGTGTCTGTGGAACAGCAGGTTTCTGATATAAAACTTCGTTTTTTTACAAATATTTCTCACGAACTTCGCACTCCGCTAACGTTGATTGCAGGTCCTGTAGAATATGTTTTGAAAAACAAGACTTTGCCAGATGATGTACGTGAGCAATTGCATGTAGTAGAACGTAATACCGACCGTATGCTTCGCTTGGTGAACCAAATTCTTGATTTCCGCAAAATACAGAAAAATAAAATGAAGTTGCGTATAGAACAGATCGATATTGTTCCTTTTGTACGCCATATCATGGATAATTTTGAATCGTTGGCCGAAGAGCATCATATTGATTTTGTATTCGAAAGTGAAATGCCTTCCTTGAAACTGTGGGTAGATGCGGATAAGCTGGAAAAGATTGTCTTTAATCTGCTTTCCAATGCTTTTAAGTATACTCCACAGGGTAAGATGATTACGCTTTTCATTCATGAAAATGAGCATAATGTGGCGATTGGTGTACAGGATCAAGGTATAGGAATTTCTGAAAGCAAGAAAGCTTCTCTTTTTGTCCGTTTTGAAAATTTGCTGGACAAGAATTTGTTTAATCAGCAAAGCTCAGGCATCGGTCTTTCTTTGGTTAAGGAATTGGTGGAACTGCACAAAGCGACTATCCGTGTGGATAGTAAAGAGGGGGAGGGCAGCTGTTTCACGGTTGAGTTTTTGAAAGGTAAAGAGCACTATACGGAGAATGTGGAGTTCATTCTCTCTGATTCTGTCGAAATGAGGCCGGAAGAGGTGGAAGAACCAGTTCAGGGACATGAAGAGAAAAGGAATGAAAGTAAAACGATGTTGCTGGTTGAAGATAATTTGGAACTTCGTTTCTTTTTGCGTAGTATCTTTATCTCAAATTTCAACGTCATAGAGGCTGTTAATGGGGCTGATGGTTTGGATAAAGCTTTGAAGTTTGTTCCGGATATTATTATTAGTGACATCATGATGCCGGAAAAGGATGGTATTACTATGACAGAAGATTTGCGTGCTAATATGGCGACCAGTCATATTCCAGTGGTTTTACTGACGGCTAAAACGGATATGGACAGTAAGTTGGAGGGTATGGAGCTGGGAGTTGAGGATTATATAACGAAGCCATTTAGTGCCACTTACCTGAAGGCTAGGGTGGAGAATATTTTGACACAACGTGTCAAGTTACAACAGTTGTATTGTGCGAATCTGATGAATATTCAGCCTGTTCCGGAGGAAGAACAGCAAACACAGCCTGAGATGTCTTCGCATGACCGTAAATTTATGGAAAAACTGACGGAATTAATGGAGAAGAATATGGATAATGGCGATTTGATAGTGGATGATTTGGTACAAGAACTTGCGGTGAGTCGTTCTGTCTTTTTCAAGAAACTGAAAACCCTGACAGGACTTGCCCCCATTGAGTTTATTAAAGAGATGCGTGTGAAACGTGCCGCGCAATTGATAGAAAGTGGTGATTATAATATGACGCAGATTGCTTATATGGTAGGTATTAATGATCCTCGTTATTTCAGCAAATGTTTTAAACAACGTTTTGGTATGACACCTACTGAATATAAAGAGAATGCAAAAAATAAGCGATAACTTTTGCTGCTATTTGTTAGTTCTTGCAGCGTTTATTTTTTAATGATTTCTTAAAGGGTATGTTTAAGTGTCGGGTATTTCTTTTGTTATGTGAGTGAGTTGCTCATGTTATTTTATTATTTTTTCGAATATGTAATGGGGGTTTTTCTGAATTTTTAGTCTTTTACATAGATAATGAACTAAAAAGAGGAAAAAGATGAAAAAAGTAATTTTATTTATGGTAGGTGTTTTGGCGAGTCTGATGTTGAGTGCTCAGTCTCGTTGGAGTGTTACGCCGGAAGCCGGCTTGGTAGTGAATAAGGAAAATGAAGGGACATCAGTTACATTAGGTTTTAAAGCTGGTGCCGGTGTATTGTATCAGTTAAAGGAAGGGGTGGGAAAAAAGCCTTCTTTTGGCTTGAAGTCCGGAGTTTATATCTTAATGCAGAAAGGTGGGTATCATCCTATGAGTTGGGGAAACATATCAACAGGGGGAGGATTTAGCATGGATTATGAAAAAACGGATGTTGAGTCCACGCGTTATTATTTGCAATTGCCTGTTATGGCTCATTGGGGTTTTAAACTTTGTGATGATGTGCGTCTTAAATTAGCAGTAGGGCCTTATGTAGCTGTAGGAATTGGTGGACGCACTCATGCTTATGTTTCTTCCTCAAAATATAATATAGATGAAGAAACAGGTGTTGGACAGTATGAATATCGGAATGATTATTACCGGTTTGGCACATTTAAAGGAAAAACAGTAAATGAGGAATTTGGTTTTGAGGCGTCCCCTCGTTTGGATTGGGGAGGAACGGCTTCTGTCGGGATTGCTGTTAAACGGATTTCATTTACTATCGGGTATGATTTGGCTTGGGGAAAATATAATAAGGAACAGAATGATTTAAGGATACGGAATCATATGGTTAGCTTTATTTCAGGGTATACTTTTTGATAAGAAAAAGGAAAAATGAAACAAACATACACAAAATTTCTTGTTTAAGATTGTTAAATGAAGAATTTTGTGTATGTTTGTTTTTTCATAAACACGATAAAAGTTCAATCTATGAGGAAAATGCTATTCATTACCCTTTTAATGGGCGGTCTGTGTACGACTGTCTCTGTTGCAAAGGCACAGGAACGCTTGCCAGAATACCTGCAGGCAGAGAAGTACACACAAGAAAAATTGAACACCATGTTGTTTTCTACTGTGGTGGATCCGCATTGGTTCCAGAAAGGTAATAATTTCTGGTTCGAGTACAAAACAAGTGAAGGAACCTTTTGGTATGTGGTTGATCCGATTGCCCGGACAAAGAAGCTTTTGTTTGATAGGGATGAATTAGCTTCTCAGCTTACTGAAATTGTAAAAGATCCCTTTGAGGCACGCCATTTGCCAATTATAAATCTGAAAGCGAAAGAAGATGGGCGTACCTTTACTTTTGAAGTAAAATCAACAAAAGATGCGACACCAAAGACAGAAGGTAAGGATAAGAAAGACAAAAAGAATGAGAAGGAAATCTTTTATTTTTCTTATGACTATCCTACTCGTAAATTGACTCATTTGAAAGATAAAGAAGACGACCTGAAGAAAATCTATTGGGGATCAGTTTCTCCTGATGGTAAAACGGTGATTTATGCCAAGGATTTGAATTTGTATCGCATGAGTCGTGAAGATTATGAAAAAGCGAAAAAAAATGAAAAGGATAGTACGATCGTGGAAATCCAGCTTACTACAGATGGCATGAAGGATTTTGGCTATGGTATTCCCTATAGTATGCTTAATACAGATACTTTATGTAATGGCAAGCGTCGTCGTGTAGGTGGAGTGTGGTCTCCGGATTCACGCTATTTTGCTATGACAGTTTCTGACGATCGCGCTGTGAAAGAATTATGGGTAATAAATTCGATGGCCCATCCGCGTCCCACATTGGAAACTTATAAATACCAGATGCCGGGAGAAAAGGAAGCTCCCATAGAACATCTGTACTTGTTTGACTTGGTTGATAATAAACGTAAGGAAATTAAAGTAGCAGCTTATAAAGATCAAAGCATTGGCCTGGAATACAAACCAATGATGCAAAAACAGCGTGATATGGAAGATCAGGCTGTCGTTTGGCAGGGTGATAACAACCGTTTTTTCCTGACTCGCAGCAGCCGTGATTTACATCGGATTGATGTTTGTTCCTATACGATAGGACAGGATTCCGTTGTACCTGTTATAAAAGAACGGATGAATACCTATCAGGAAACTCGTCCTTTAAGAGTCTTGAATGGTGGAAAAGAAATTATTCAATGGAGTGAGCGTGATGGTTGGGCACACCTTTATTTATATGATGATCAGGGTAATTTGAAAAATCGTATCACAAAAGGTCCCTGGCACGTGGAGGAAATCTTGAAAGTAGATGATAAGGCGCGTGTGATTTATTTTACTGCTAATGGAATGAATGCTAAAGAACATCCTTATTATGAACATTTGTATCGTGTGAATTTGGATGGCAGCGGTTTGAAACTACTGACTAAAGGGGATTATTTCCATCGTGTGGAAGTGGATGATGATGCTCGTTTTGTGGTGGATAATTATTCGCGTGTAAATACAGTGCCTTGCGCCATCCTGCTGGATACTAATGGCAATAAAGTAATGGATATTCAGGAGAGTGATTTTTCACAGCTTTTTGCTGCCGGTTATAAATTTCCGGAAATATTTAAAGTAAAGGCGGCTGATGGTGTGACAGATTTGTATGGTGTGATGTATAAACCTTTTAATTTTGACTCAACTAAGGTTTATCCTATTGTGGATTATGTTTATCCTGGGCCACAGGTGGAAGGTGTTTATTATCCGTTTACCCGTATGAGTCCCCGTACCGACCGTTTGGCACAGGCCGGATTTATTGTTATTTCTGTAGGACAACGTGGCGGGCACCCTAGCCGCTCTAAATGGTATCATAATTATGGATATGGAAATATGCGTGATTATCCGCTGGCCGATCATAAATATGCTATCGAGCAATTGGCGCAGCGTCATCATTTTATAGATATAGATAAGGTTGGTATTCATGGACATTCGGGAGGTGGATTTATGAGTACGGCGGCTATGTGCCAATACCCGGATTTCTTCAAAGTGGCTGTTTCTTGTGCCGGAAATCATGATAATAATATCTATAACCGTTGGTGGAGTGAAACGCATCACGGCGTAAAAGAAGTCGTGAGTGAGAAAGGGGATACAACTTTCGTTTATAAGATTGCTACTAATCCTGAAATAGCGAAGCAATTGAAAGGAAATTTGTTGCTGATTCATGGTGATATTGATAATAATGTACATCCAGGCAATACCTTACGGGTAGTTGATGCATTGATTCGTGCCGGGAAACGTTTTGATATGCTGATTCTTCCTCAACAGCGTCATGGATTCGGCGATATGAATGAATATTTCTATTGGAAACTGGTAGACTACTTCTCCGAACATCTGAAAGGGAGAAGTGAAAAATCGGTGGATATACCGAAACGGTAGATTTAGGATAATTGCCGGACGAATATGAAAGGAGCACAGAGGGTTCGTGTCATTAAGATACCTTTGTGCTCCTTGTTTTTATAGCAGACTGTTGATATAAGCCTTCATGTCCGGTGTCGCGGATTTTGCTTCCAGATACAGTTTATACTGCGCTTTGGTACGTACCAGATTATGGTCTTTATACCGGGTTTGATAATACGTGTCTCCGTTTATATAATCTGCTAAAAAGCGTACAGCTTGCATATAAGGGAACAGAGTTGCAGCGTATGGTAGCATTTCTATTTCAAGAGGGGTCAGGAAAGCTCGGGCCGACTCAATATAACCTTTGGTAAATGCTTTGAAGATTTCCATGTTGAACTTCACCTTATTTAAATCAGCCTCATCCTCCTTGCCGGTATTGGCTGCCGAACGGAGGAAATCACCGAAATCGGAGAAAATGAAACTGGGCATTACTGTGTCCAGGTCAATGACGCACAACACTTTTCCGTTTTCATCAAATAACATGTTGCTGACTTTTGTGTCACAGTGGCAGATGCGTTTGGGCAATTTGCCTTCACGGTAAAAACGTTCAGCGCTGCACATCGTATCAGCATCTTTTTCTATTGCGTCCACTATGTCCTGTACTTCTGCCAAACGGCCAGACATGTTGGCAGATACGGCTTCACGTAATTGTTTTAAGCGGAATTCCATATTGTGGAAATCGGGGATGATTTCTCCGAGTTGTTCGGGTACATCAGCCAGCATGGCTTGGAATTCACCAAACTTCAGTCCTGCCAGATAGGAGGATTCCGGTGTAACTGTTTCCAATGTTTGTGAACGTGGAATAAATATTGAAATTCGCCAATAACCTTCTCCATCATAGAAATAGGTTTTGCCATTGGTGGAAGGTAGAAAATGGAGTACCTTACGTTCAATGTCCTCTTCGTGTCTGGCTTCCAGCTTTTGGCGGATGTGTCTGGTTACTACTTCTATATTGTGTTGCAGCATTTCAATATTGGTAAATATTAAATGGTTGATTCGTTGCAATACATAGTCAGGCTCTTCAGGAGATACCGATTTTACCAGATAAGTCTGATTGATGAGGCCGGATGTCAAAGCTTTGATTTCTTTCACTTCACCCACTTTGGGGAACTGTTTGATAATTTTTTTGAGGTTTTCCATAGGTTTGTTTGAATAATGTCTATATATGAAACAAAGATAACTTCTTTCCTTCAATTGGAGGAAAGAAGTTATCTTAAAAAACATATAATAGGAATATAAATCTTTTTATTTTTTTAAATCAGTTTGGAACATACGGTCAGCGCGTAACAGATGACGCCAGTAGGAAACCAATTCTTGTGATTCCTGCAATACATTGAGGTACACCATAGAAGCTTTTACATTGACATCCCGTTCTTGTATGCGGTCCATCTGTTCCTTGCGCAAGGTGGAGATCTTGCCTTTCAGAAGGGCGCCTTCACGTAGCAAAGCATCAGTCTGGTCGTAGGCCTTGTTAGCAAGTACTTCAGTAGCTTTGGCCATTAATGCCGTCATCTCATCGCGGATAGGGATGAACTCGTTAGTGGCACGTTCCGATAATGGGGTGAACTTATTGTCCACATGTTCTTTACAAGGCTCGCAGATACGTTTCAGACAGTAAAGCATTTGTTCACAACTGTTGCTTCCTAAATGGAACCAAGTATTTTTCTCAATAGCAGTGAAGTTGTCTATGCGACGTAGGCCCAGTATTTCTTTACGGCGTATCTTTTTTAACATTTCTTTCTGGTTGTCAGTATTGCTCACGGCCTTGCGCAGAGCTTTCAGATTTTCGTTGATGAAACCGTCGGTTATCTGCCGGTAGGTTTCATTGGTGAATGCCATTTCGGCTACCAATGTGTTATTTACATGCTGGCGAAGTAATGTCCAACGCTCTTCTTTGTCTTTACTGGCAATGAGGCGGGAGAATATGTCGTCTTTGCCTTTATCCTTCTGTTTCTTGCTGTAGTGTATGTTGCTGCGTACCAATAGGAAGATGGCAAGTGCAATAAGAGCCAACATGGCGAATGTGCCTCCATAATACATGATGAGCGTAACCACAAAACAGATAGTGAAAGCAGCTCCGGCAGTAATGAACCATCCACCGATAACAGAAAGCACACCGGTGATACGATATACGGCACTGTCACGGCTCCAGGCACGGTCGGCTAATGAACTACCCATAGCTACCATGAAAGTTACGTAAGTGGTAGAAAGAGGGAGTTTCAAAGAGGTTCCCAAAGCTATGAGCAGACCGGCCAGTACCAAATTGACAGAAGCGCGTATCAAATCAAATGCTGCCCCATTCTCCATAATCATCACATCTTTGTTAAAACGGCTGTCGGCCCATCGTTTCAGATTGTCGGGCAATATTTTGGCTATATTTTCTGAAGCGCTCATGGTAGAACGGACAATACTGCGTGCTACAGCGGAAGAACCAAACATTTCGTCACCTTCATCCTGACGCGAGAGATCTACCGAAGTCTTCACTACATTTTGCGCTTTTTTTGAAGTAATCAGCGCATATACCATGATGACGCCTGCTAAAAATAAAAAAAGGAATGGGGTTTTAGCCGGACCATTCAGTGAATTCATCAAGTATCCCATTGGTTCACCGTTTCCATTAGCCATGAAGTCTGTATAAGCTGAGAAGCCTGCCAAAGGCACACCAATGAAGTTTACTAAGTCATTGCCTGCAAAAGCCATAGCTAAGGCAAAAGTACCTAACATTACCACCACCTTGAATATATTTATCTTGCACCAATGCAATATTTGCATCAGAATGGTGAAGAACACAAAACTGCAACTTACTAACATCAAGGTGTTTTCCTGAATCCAATGTTTGTTTTCGGTGGTCATGAAGGCGGAATCTTTCAGACCTTTTATCAACATGAAGTAGATAATGGCCGTAACAGCAATACCGCCGAACAGTCCGATAGTGTATTTCAGTTTCTTTGTATAATTAAATGTGAAGAGAAGACGGGAGAGATATTGTACTAATGTGCCGAAGAAGAAAGCTACTGCTACTGAGAGGAAGATACCTAAAATGACGGACAATGCCTTTTCCGTATTCAGCAGATCAGCAAATCCTAGCATTCCGGTTTCGTCTCCTGCTATTTTGATAAGAGCTAGAACGAAAGTACCTCCCAATAGTTCGAATACCATGGATACGGTAGTGGAGGTAGGCATTCCTAAGGAATTGAAAATATCCAATAGGACTACGTCTGTTACCATAACTGCTAGAAAGATACACATTAACTCCTGAAAATAAAATTGTTCAGGCCTGAAAATTCCGTGCCGTGCGATTTCCATCATACCGTTGCTCAGTGTGGCGCCGATGAAGATACCGAAAGCGGCAATGGCGATGATGGTCTTGAATGACGCGGCTTTAGCACCGATGGCGGAATTCATAAAGTTCACTGCGTCGTTGCTGACGCCTACTACCAAATCGAATATGGCTAGCAGAAAAAGGAATACGACGATTCCCAAAAACATTGTTTCCATATAATTTTGTCTCTCTATTTTATTGGGCGCAAAGGTACGGGAGGTATATTATGATAAAATGTCATATATGTTACATTTGTGTTACAGGCGTTTTTTTGTTCGCCACGGATTGCACGGATTCACACAACTTGATTTTTAATTTATTATTATCCATATTTAGTGGCGGATCTCTTCTTTTTTGAAACAAATATGAGTGGATAAATAATATTTCACGTTTATGTGTGGAATTTATAGAGTGAAAATTTATACCTTTGTAGCCCAAATACTTAATCTATAAAAAATGTCAGAGGCTAAGAGAATTAAAACCGCATTGGTGTCGGTTTATCACAAAGAAGGTTTGGACGAGATTATAACCAAACTACACGAAGAAGGAGTAGAGTTCCTGTCAACAGGAGGTACAAGACAGTTTATCGAATCTTTAGGTTTCCCTTGCAAAGCGGTGGAGGATCTTACTACTTATCCCTCTATTTTGGGCGGACGTGTGAAGACACTGCATCCTAAAGTCTTTGGAGGTATTTTATGCCGTCGTGGTTTGGAACAAGATATGCAACAGATAGAAAAATATGAAATACCCGAAATAGATTTGGTCATCGTTGACCTGTATCCGTTTGAGGCAACTGTGGCTTCGGGGGCCGAAGAACAAGCTATCATCGAAAAAATTGATATAGGTGGTATTTCTTTGATTCGTGCTGCTGCTAAGAACTTTAATGATGTGGTGATTATCGCTAGTCAGGCACAATATAAGCCGTTCCGTGATATGTTGCTGGAACATGGCGCTACTACTTCACGCGAGGAACGCCGTTGGTTCGCAAAAGAAGCGTTTGCTGTTTCTTCTCATTATGATTCTGCTATCTTTAACTATTTTGATGGTGGTGAAGGTTCGGCTTTCCGTTGCGCGGTGGAAGAACAAAAACAACTTCGTTATGGTGAAAATCCTCATCAGAAAGGTTATTTCTATGGAAATCTGGATGCGATGTTCGACCAGATTCATGGAAAAGAAATTTCCTATAACAATTTGTTGGATATCAATGCGGCCGTAGATTTGATTGATGAATTTGATGAGGTGACATTTGCCATTCTGAAGCATAATAATGCCTGTGGATTAGCTTCGCGCCCTACTGTGCTGGAAGCATGGAAAGATGCGTTGGCAGGCGATCCGGTGTCGGCTTTCGGAGGTGTGTTGGTTACTAATGCCGTGATTGATAAAGAAACAGCGGAAGAAATCAATAAACTGTTCTTTGAGGTAATTATTGCTCCGGATTATGATGTAGATGCATTAGAGATTCTGGGACAGAAGAAGAACCGTATTATTTTGGTTCGTAAGGAAGCTAAATTGCCGAAGAAACAATTCCGTTCTTTATTGAATGGGGTTTTGGTTCAGGAAAGAGACCTGGATGTGGAAACTCCTGCCGACTTGAAGCAGGTTACTGAAAAAGCTCCTACGGCGACTGAAATAGAAGATATGTTATTTGCAAATAAGATTGTGAAGAATAGTAAAAGTAATGCTATTGTACTGGCCAAGAACAAACAACTGCTGGCTAGCGGTGTAGGTCAGACTTCACGTGTGGATGCATTGAAACAAGCCATTGAAAAAGCAAAATCATTTGAGTTTGATTTGAATGGCGCAGTGATGGCCAGTGATGCTTTCTTCCCTTTCCCCGATTGTGTAGAGATAGCGGATAAGGAGGGTGTGAAAGCTGTTATCCAGCCGGGAGGCTCTGTAAAAGACGAGTTGACTTTCCAATACTGCAATGAACATGGCGTAGCTATGGTCATTACAGGGATTCGTCACTTTAAACACTAAGATCATTGCAATTTACCATTTGCGGCTACAATCGGACTGTTTATACAGCATTGTTCAGGTAAATGGTAAATTGCAAATGTCAATTGTAAATTGCTAAATTGTAAATGAATTTATGGGATTATTCTCCTTTACACAAGAGATTGCGATGGACCTTGGCACTGCCAATACCATCATTTTAAATAACGGGAAGATTGTAGTGGACGAACCTTCGGTCGTTGCGCTTGATCGCCGTACCGACAAGATGATTGCCGTAGGCGAACGGGCTAAAATGATGTACGAGAAGGAAAATCCGAATATTCGTACTGTACGTCCGCTACGCGACGGGGTTATTGCCGACTTTAATGCCTGTGAACAGATGATGCGCGGTTTAATAAAGAAAGTGAACATGGGTAATCGTTTCTTTTCTCCTTCTTTGCGTATGGTGATCGGAGTTCCCTCAGGTAGCACTGAAGTAGAGCTTCGTGCGGTACGTGACAGTGCTGAGCATGCGGGAGGACGGGATGTTTATTTGATTTTTGAACCTATGGCCGCGGCTATTGGTATCGGTATTGATGTAGAGGCTCCTGAAGGTAATATGATTGTTGATATAGGTGGTGGTTCTACAGAAATTGCCGTGATTTCATTGGGTGGTATTGTTTCCAACAATTCGATACGTATTGCCGGTGACGATCTTACAGCCGATATTCAGGAATATATGAGCCGCCAGCACAATGTGAAGGTGAGTGAACGTATGGCCGAACGTATCAAGATACATGTAGGCGCTGCCTTGACTGATTTGGGAGATGATGCTCCCGAAGATTACATTGTACGCGGGCCTAACCGTATCACTGCTCTTCCCATGGAAGTTCCGGTGTGTTATCAGGAGGTGGCGCATTGTTTGGAAAAGAGTATTGCAAAAATTGAAACAGCTATCCTTAGTGCATTGGAACAGACTCCGCCTGAACTTTATGCTGATATTGTTTTGAACGGTATTTATTTGGCTGGTGGTGGTGCTTTGCTGCGCGGTTTGGACAAGCGTCTGACAGACAAAATCAATATTCCGTTCCATATAGCCGAAGATCCTTTGCTGAGTGTGGCGAAAGGTACCGGTATTGCACTGAAGAATGTAGATCGTTTCTCTTTTTTGATGCGGTAAATGATTTGCTAATGAGGCAGTTTGCTAATTTGCTAATGCCATGCGGTATGGATAGCGCAGTACATTGGCACATTGGCAAATTAGCACATTGAACAATTGGTATTAATGAAAAATCTGCTGAATTTCTTTTTAAAGTATAACTACTGGTTTCTCTTTGTTCTTTTGGAGATAATCAGTTTTGCTTTATTATTCCGCTTCAACAGTTATCAGGGAAGTGCGTTCTTTACATCTGCTAATTTTGTGTCGGGAGCTATGTATGATGCAGCCAATAATGTTACCGGATATTTTCATTTGAAAACGATTAACGATGAGTTGGTACAGAAAAATGTGGAACTGGAATTGCAGTTGGAGAGTATTCGTAAAGCTTTGATTGAAGCAACGGAAGACAGCAGTGGTGTGGAACAGCTTAAGCAGGAAGCACTGGCAGGATATGATATCTTTAAGGCTAGCGTGATAAATAACAGTGTGACCCATGCTGATAATTATATTACACTTGATAAAGGAGAAGTAGATGGCATTCGTAGTGAGATGGGAGTGGTAAATGGAAGCGGTGTGGTTGGTATTGTTTATCTCACCTCTCCACATTACTCCATTGTCATTCCGGTATTGAATTCCAAAAGCAGTATTAGCTGTAAAATAAAACGGAGTGATTATTTCGGCTTCTTGAAATGGGATGGCGGTTCATCCGAATTTGCTTTTATAAAGGATATGCCCCGTCATTCATTATTTTCTTTAGGTGACACTATTGTAACCAGTGGACACAGTGCTGTTTTCCCTTCCGGCATTCCGGTGGGTACGGTAGATGATATTGCCGATAGTCACGATGGCTTGTCTTATTTGCTGCGGGTGAAACTATTTACGGACTTCGCCCGTTTGAATGATGTGCGCGTAATTGCTCAAAAAGGGCAGGAGGAACAATTGGAGTTGGAAAAGCAGGTAAAAACGACTAAGTAAGAAGGTTGATGTTGACTTATCTACAAAGAATAGAGTGGTTTATCGGACTGGTACTGTTGCAGGTGTTGGTGCTGAATCATATGCATATCAACGGGTATGCCACTCCTTTCTTTTTTATCTATTTTATTTTGAAGTACAATTCGGGAGTTAGCCGTAATGTCCTTATGATATGGGCATTCCTGTTGGGATTGGCAGTCGATATATTTGGCAACACTCCGGGGATGAATGCGGCTGCGGCCACTGTACTGGCTTTTATGCGTGAACCTATTTTAAGATTAGTCACACTCCGCGATAGCGTCGAGGATTTTGAACCAGGTATCAAAAGTATGGGATTCTCGCCTTTCTTCCGGTATATCTTATTATGTACTTTCTTATTTTGTACCATTTTACTTGTCATAGATACTTTTTCATTCTTCAATCTGCCTGTCTTATTGTTGAAAATATTGACAGATGCCTCAATAACCGTCATTTGTATATTGTGTGCTGAGGCAATCAGGAGGAAAAAATAGTGGAAAGAGATTATAATCTGGAGAAGCGGAAATATGTAATCGGTGCATCGGTAATCGTTATTGTGCTGATTTACTTGATACGTCTTTTTACCTTGCAGATTATGAGTGAGGATTATAAAAAGAATGCAGATAGCAACGCTTTTCTGAACAAGACACAATACCCTAGCCGTGGGGTAATGTATGATCGGAACGGTAACCTGCTGGTATACAACCAACCTGCCTATGATGTAACGATGGTGATGAAAGAGGTGCATAATCTTGATACGCTTGATTTATGTAAAACATTGAATATTACTCCCGGGTATTTCAAGAAGCGTATTCGTGAGATAAAGGACAGACGTTCCAATCCGGGTTACTCTCCATATACTCATCAAGTATTTATGACCCAGCTTTCGGCAGAAGAGTGTGGAGTCTTCCAAGAAAAGCTGTTCAAGTTTCCCGGTTTCTATATTCAGCGGCGTACTATCCGTCAGTATAATTACAATTCGGCTGCTCATGTTCTGGGAGATATTGCAGAAGTGTCCAAGGGGGATATTGAAGCGGATGATTACTATGTACGCGGTGACTTTATAGGGAAACAGGGGGTGGAACGCTCATACGAAAAACAGTTGAGGGGGGAGAAAGGAGTGGAGATATTACTGCGCGATGCCCGTGGACGTATTCAGGGACGGTATATGGACGGGAAATATGACAAGACTCCCGTTCCGGGGAAGAATCTGAAACTAGGTATAGACATAGAGCTTCAGATGTTAGGAGAGCGTTTGTTGGAAGGGAAGATAGGCAGTATAGTGGCTATCGAGCCATCCACAGGAGAAATACTTTGTATGGTATCTGCTCCCACTTTTGACCCAAGATTGATGGTGGGGCGCCAACGGGGTAAAAATCATCTGGAACTGGCGCGTGACAGTTGGAAACCATTGCTGAACCGTTCTATTATGGGGCAATTTCCACCGGGATCTACTTTTAAGACTACTCAGGCGTTGACTTTTCTGCAAGAGGGGATTATTACTCCTCAGACAGCCTATTCTTGCTATCATGGTTTTGTGTATGCCGGTCTTAGGGTGGGTTGCCACTCCCATGGGTCGCCCCTGCCTTTGGTGCCTGCCATTGCAACTTCCTGTAACGGTTATTTTTGTTGGGGGTTGTTTCACATGATAGGGGCAAAGAAGAAGTATGGTTCTGTACAGGCTGCCATGAATACATGGCGTGATTATATGGTTTCTATGGGATTTGGTTATCCTTTGGGAGTAGACCTTCCGGGTGAGAAGCGTGGGATGATCCCGAATGCTGCTTATTATGATAAGAACTATCGGGGATCATGGAACGGACTGACGATTATTTCTATCTCCATCGGTCAGGGGGAAGTGACGGCTACTCCGTTGCAGATTGCTAACCTTGGGGCTACTATTGCTAACCGGGGCTACTATATAACTCCGCATGTAGTGAAAGAAGTAGAAGACGAGCCGTTGGATACCCTGTATACGACCAAACATTATACTAAAGTAAGCCGTGAACATTATCAGACAGTAGTCGAAGGTATGCGTTCGGCAGTATTGGGAGGAACCTGCCGTAGTGCGAATATTCCAGGAATTGAGGTGTGTGGCAAGACAGGTACGGCGCAAAACCGTGGAAAGGACCATTCTGCTTTTATGGGGTTTGCACCAATGAATGATCCTAAGATTGCCGTGGTAGTCTATGTAGAGAATGGAGGTTGGGGAGCAACTTATGGTGTACCTATCGGTGCATTGATTATGGAGAAATATTTGAAAGGAGAACTTTCACCGGAAAGTGAGGCGAAAGCGGCGGAAATACAAAACAGACGAATAGATTATGGCATACACGAACGATAGTATATGGAAATCAGTGGACTGGATGACTATCTGCATTTATCTGATGCTGGTTATCTTTGGATGGTTCAGTGTATGTGGAGCCAGCTATGATTATGGTGAAATTGATTTTTTTAGTTTCGACACTCGTGCAGGAAAACAATTTGTATGGATCTGTTGCTCTTTGGGGCTCGGATTTATCCTGATGATGTTAGAGGATAAGTTATATGATATGTTTGCTTACATTTTATATGGAGGCATGATGCTGTTGTTGTTGATAACACCTTTTCTGGCAGAGGATACCAAGGGATCTTATTCATGGATAAAATTCGGACCTGTAAGTTTGCAACCGGCGGAATTTGCTAAATTTGCTACGGCTTTGGCTTTGGCTAAATTTATGAATGTCTATGGGTTTACAATGAGTAAGTTAAAGTATTCATTGCCTGTAGTAGGGATGGTGTTGCTGCCCATGCTGCTTATTATTTTGCAACGGGAAACGGGGTCGGCTTTGGTTTATCTGGCTTTCTTTTTTATGTTGTACCGGGAGGGGATGCCGGGTTCTATTTTGTTTGCCGGGATTTGCGCCGTGGTCTATTTTGTAGTTGGAATCCGTTTTGGCAATGAATTGATGGCGGATGACTGTACTTCCATCGGTGAATTTTCTGTGTTGCTGTTGATAGTCATTCTTTCTGCTTTATTAGTTAATAGTTATTGTAAAAAAGCATCGGTAGTGTGGTATATTGGAGGGGTTGGTGTTGGTGGTACCTTGCTGGCTTTATTATTTTCGTTTTATGTTATCCCTTTTGATATTACTTGGTTTCAATATGGATTGTGCGTAGTTTTATTGTTCTATTTGATCTTCCTTTCTATGCATGAACGTATGCGTAATTATTTTTATATTGCTCTATTTGCGGTAGGTTCAGTGGGATTCCTTTTTTCTGCTGATTATGTTTTCAATAATGTGCTGGAGCCACATCAGCAAATACGTATTAAAGTGGTACTTGGTATGGAGGAAGACTTGGCTGGGGCAGGATACAATGTGAACCAAAGTAAGATTGCTATTGGTTCGGGAGGCTTATGGGGGAAAGGCTTTTTGAATGGTACACAGACTAAACTGAAGTATGTGCCTGAACAGGATACAGACTTTATCTTTTGTACGGTAGGGGAAGAAGAAGGCTTTATAGGTTCGGCAGCTGTATTGTTTCTTTTTACCGGACTTATTTTGCGTCTTATTGTGGTGGCAGAGCGTCAGCATACTCGTTTTGCCCGTGTTTATGGATATTCGGTATTAAGCATTTTCTTATTCCATCTGTTTATTAATATAGGTATGGTTTTAGGACTGACCCCCGTTATAGGCATACCATTGCCTTTTTTCAGTTATGGGGGGTCTTCTTTGTGGGGATTTACGATCTTGCTTTTTGTATTCTTGCGTATTGATGCTGGGCGGGGAAAACGTTAGAGTTTATTGGTTTTCCAGTTTGCGCAACTGGATACCTATATCACTGATTCCCGTCAACGGGTTATCCCTCATGATATGGACGATGCGGAAAGTACGTGTGCTTCCTTCTGTACGGATAGGAATAAATGCTTTATAAGGCAGATTACATTGATATAATCCACAAAGACCATTTCCTGTTTTATTTCCAGCTTCGTCAACTAGAAAAAGTTGTAAAGTGTCTGTGACGTAAGTCAAAGTATCCTCTGTGTTATGGCTGACTCCTAACCAAATATCTCTGTAAGGATAAGATTCTTGATAACGGATGCCGATTTCTGCTTCGTAATTTCCGGCAGGGATAGAATTGGGCAGGGTATAAACAAGAGTATCACTTTTATTCCATCCGTCAAGGGGGACGGGGGTATAAGAGTGATAGATGATATTGTTTTGACAGGCTGCCAATATGATTATTGGCAGCCATGTCAGTTTATTCTTTAGTTGATACAGGAGTTTGTGGCTTTTCATTCGGAATTTGGCTATTGTTTCCGTTGTTCTTGTTGTCATTTTCCTTCCCTCCTCCGTTATTCCGGTTTTCACTGCCTCCTTCATTATTACCATTATTGGGGCGGCGTTTATTGCGGTTCCGGTTTCCGTCTTCCCGATTTTCACGACTGCGTTCTTCCCGACCGCGACTTTCCCTGTTGCGATTTTCTTCTTTAGGGCGGTTTCCGTTCTCTTCGCGTGGCTGCTGAGCTTTGTTTTCTTTAGGCTCTCTAGGTTGTTTGGGACGTCCTTCTCTAGGTGGCCGGTTTTCCTTGGGTTGTTGTGACCGGTTCTCTTTAGGTTGTTGCGGACGTCTGTTTTCATTGGGAATACTTTCTCCGTTATTACCGTTATTTTCCGGCTTACGTTTTTTCTTTCGGTTGCTGTTGTTGCCTTTTCGTTTATCGAATCGGGTTAAGCTTTCTTGTTCTACTAAATCGACAGGTTTTTGAGGTTCGTTCTTTTTTACTGATTCGGTTAAGCTTTCCGGTTTCTCACCACGTCGGTTCATATTAATAATTTCAAAAGCACGGCGTGCGGTGATGGTTACAGCATTAGCTATGAAATTTTTGTCAGTAGAGTACATGATAGTTCCCTTCAAAATATCCGCTTTGAAAAAATAGAATGTACCATCTGTCGTTTCTAAAGTCATTTCTTTGCTTGGAAGGCGTTTTTGGGATTCTACATAAGCGTCTACCTCATAGTTTAGGCAACATTTCAGTTTGGCACATTGTCCGGCTAACTTTTGAGGATTCAGAGAAATATCTTGATAACGTGCCGCACTGGTAGATACAGATACAAAATTTGTCATCCAGGTAGCGCAGCACAATTCACGTCCGCAAGGTCCGATACCGCCAATGCGTCCGGCTTCTTGACGGGCGCCAATTTGTTTCATTTCTATACGTACACGGAAAGCTTCGGCCAGTACTTTGATCAGTTGGCGGAAGTCTACGCGTTCGTCCGCGATGTAATAAAAGATAGCTTTGTTACCATCGCCTTGATATTCCACATCACCGATCTTCATGTCCAGGTTCAGATTTTTGGCTATCTGACGGGATCGGATCATTGTGTCATGTTCTTTGGCTTTTGCCTCCTCGTATTTTTCCATATCTACAGGTTTTGCCTTGCGGTAGATACGCTTGATTTCGGCATCGGGTTTGATGTTTGCCTTACGCATTTGCAAAGGTACCAATCTTCCCGTCAGGGTTACTGTACCGATATCGTGCCCGGGACTTGCTTCTACAGCTACTATATCTCCTTTTCCCAGCTTCAGTTTGTTGCTGTTCTTATAATACCCTTTGCGGGTATTCTTGAATTGAACTTCAACCATTTCCTGTTCCTCGGTGTTGCCGGGAATATCAGCCAGCCAGTCGTAGGTGTTCAGCTGCTTATCCTGTCGTCCGCAGCCTTTGCAACACAAACAGCCGCTTCCGTTCTTTAATTTGAATTCATTGTCCATAATTCTGTTTTAATTGAGAATTGAAAATTGAGAACTAAGAAATAAATGCCATGCAATTCTGTTATTTTTTAATACTCAATTCTCAATTTTTAATTTTTCAATAGCACAATCATTTTTAAAGAGAAATCAAAGAACACCATTTTGGGATTCACATTCTGTCCTATATGTAATTGTGCTTCACTAAGTTCGTCCATTATGCCCATCACATTCCGCTCGTTGACAAACGGTGCGAAACGGGTGGAAAAATTTTGTTCTTCGGGATTCATATACACTAAATCACGTTGATGAAAGTTGTATATGAAGTTTTCTCGTATCATACGTTGGCAGTAAGCCAGAAAATTCTTCTGACGTTCACGCCCCATGGAGGCTACCGCATCGCTCCATTGTTTCATTTCGCGTATCTTCCGTTGATAGGAGAGACGCATCAAATTTATAAAGAGTTCAAAGAACAGTTTGTTCTCCTCACTCAGGTGTATGGTTTCCAGTGCTTTCAGAAAATTGCCTTCTGAGCGATGTGCTATATCGTCAGCATCTTCCGGTTGTAATCCATATTTGGTTTGCAATACTTTTGAAATCTCAGGTTCTTTGATCCCATGAATGTTAAATCGTTGGGTACGGCTTTGGATCGTTTGCAAAATGGCATCAGGCTCTTCGGATACTAATAAAAAGACAGTCATGGCAGGAGGCTCTTCCAGTAACTTCAGCAGTTTGTTGCTGCATTCCACATTCATCTTTTCGGGAAGCCATATAATCATGATTTTGTAACCGCCTTGACTGGATTTCAAACTGAGCTTTCGTACAATCTCATCGCTCTCTTTTACAAAGATTTGCGCCTGTTGGTTTTCTGCTCCCATCTCTTTCAGCCAATGGTTCAGATTAAAATATGGATTCTGCAGGACAAAGTTGCGCCAGTCTGCTATGAAATCATCGCATACAGTATCCTTTCCGGCTTTTTTCTTGATAACAGGAAAAACGAAATGCAGGTCGGGATGTATCAGCTTATTGAATTTCACACAAGTGGGGCAAATTCCGCAGGCATCTTGTTCACCACGGTTTTCACAGCAGATGTAACGGGCATAAGCTATTGCCAAAGGTAACTTTCCTGTACCTTCGGGACCGCAAATCAGTTGTGCATGAGGGATTCTTCCTTCTTTTACCTCGGCTATGAGCCGCTGTTTTGCTTCCTCTTGTCCTATTACATCTTTAAATAACATTGCTTTTTATAGTCATTTATTTACTGTTTAATAAATTGCTTTTGCAACTTCCTTTACACTGTTCACGGCACTTACGGTATAGAAATGAATGCTGGGAACACCACAGGCTATTAATTCACGGCACTGGTGTATGCACCATTCTATGCCAAGACTTTCCGCTTCTTCATCTGTTTGACATTTCATCGCTTCGCTTGCCAGTTCCTGCGGCAAGTCTATCTTGAACGTCTTAGGTATCATGTTCAGCTGAGATAATTTGCGGAAAGGCTTGATACCCGGAATAATAGGCACGTTGATTCCTTCTTTTCTTACTTTTTCTACAAATTCGAAATATTTGCGGTTATCATAGAACATCTGTGTCACGGCATATTCAGCTCCTGCTTCAATTTTTTTCTTCAGCCAATAAATATCTTGTTCCATATTGGGTGATTCCTCATGTTTTTCAGGATAGCAAGCTACTCCATAACTGAATGGAGTTCCTGTTATCTTGATAGGGGAACCGTCTACAAATACGCCTTTATTGAAATCATTGATCTGCGCTTCCAGTTCTATGGCGTGGTTGTAACCGTTGTTTTCGGGTACGAAAGCTGATTCGTGTTTTGCCTTGTCACCACGCAGTACCAACAAGTCGGTGATGCCCAGGAATTGTAGATCTAACAATACATATTCTGTATCTTCGCGGGAAAAACCGCTGCACAGGATATGTGGCACTGTCGTTATATTGTATTTGTTCTGCAAAGCGGCGGCAACAGCAACTGTTCCGGGACGGCGGCGCTGGCGTGTACGTTGGTACAGCCCGTTTCCCAGCTCTTTGTACACATATTCGCTGCGGTGGGTTGTAATATTAATATATTTAGGGTCGAATTCGCGTAGCGTATCAACCGTTTTATATAGTTTTTCAATACCCGTTCCTTTCAGCGGAGGGAGAATTTCAAAAGAAAAAGCCGTATTGTCCGTGCTTTTTATTAAATCAACTACTCTCATCGTTCTGTCTCGTTCTCTTATGCCTTCTCGGGCGGAATTACATATTTGGGCAAAAATAAGAAAAATATCGTAGTTTATGGGGATGAAAAAGCGATTTATTTTATCTTTGTTCTATAATAAAGTGAAACATACGGAGAGAAAAGCATTTCCCTGCAGTTAAGCCGTGGTTTTCCATACTTGTCAGGGATACCGTCCGTGATGGTGGAGTAACATTTCTCATGATTACAGGCATTGTTCTCTTAGAGGATGACCTGTCAAACTTTACTGCATGGAGAATAAGTTGCAGATGGGATAAGTCCCGTCCTTGCAGGAGATGAAACAATTTGTAAACCTTTGTTTGGGGAAGTGGCAGAGGTTTATAGGAACGGACTGAACAGATTGGCGAACCAACCGACGAAGCGTTTCCATCCGGAGCGTTTTTTATATTCTTCCTTAGTGAGCAGAGTGCTGTCCAGCTTGTCATGGTCAAACATGGTACTCAGTTCATGTGTGGTTTCTTTGTCAAAAATAAAAGCGTTGACTTCATAGTCATAGCGTAGGCTCCGGCTGTTCAGATTCGTACTTCCCACAGTGCAGAACAGGCTGTCCACCATCATGATCTTAGAGTGATGGAACCCGCCATTATACACATAAATCTTTGCCCCTTTCTTACGCAGCTTGTTTGCTGTATAGAATGCGGCGTCGGGGGTAAAAGGAATATCCGATTTGCCCGGTATCATGATTTCTACTTCAACACCTCGCTTCAGAGCCCGTTTTATGGCTTTTTTAATGCTTGGAATGGGAGTGAAATAAGGGTTCACTATTTGTATTTTATCCTGTGCGGCATCAATGGACTTGATATAAGTCTGCCTCATCAGTTTGGGCTCTTTTTTCGGAATACGGTCTACAATAGCTACATTCTTATTTCCCTTGAAAGTAGAATCGTTTCGTAGGGGATAGTATTGGCTTCCGCTTATGTGTTGTTTAGTGCTTTTGTTCCACATAGTCAGGAAGATGTTCTGCAATTCGTTTACGGCATTTCCCTCTATACGGATATGCATGTCACGCCAGTCGCCTATTTCCGGCAGACCCTTTATGTAGTAATTGGCTATGTTCATTCCACCAGTATATCCTATTTTTCCGTCTATGACTACAATCTTGCGATGGTCTCTGTGCAGGGCATGATTGATATAGGGAAATTTGAAAGGGTCGAATTTGACAATTTCTATACCTTTGTCACGGATTGCTTTTATGTGTTTCTTTTTTAATGGCTTGTTGTTTGACAAGTTGCCGAAGGCATCAAATAAAGCTCTAACTTCCACCCCTTCTTTTACTTTCTCCCCCAATAAATCAAATAGTGCGTTCGCTATGGAATCGTTACGAAAATTGAAGTATTCTAAGTGGATATGATGTTTGGCATGCCGTATTTCTTCAAAGAGATCGATGAATTTGGCCCGACCGCTTTTTAATAATTTCAGTTTGCTGTTTTGGGTGATAGGAATGCCGGCGTCCTTTAAGAAGTTGATAACGGCAGAGTCGCTTGTATAGGCTGGTACAGTATCTGTTACCGCTATATGGATGTTGGTCACTTCTTGTGACTGCGCTGTTTTTACAGTGAAGGGTAAGATGAATAAAAGTATTAAATAAATATGTTTTTTTATATCAAACTTCATTGTTTTTTTTATTAAGGCTGCAAAGGTATTTATTATTCTAGGAATGAACAAGCCATCGGTATTATTTATGTTTAAAAGGGAGAAATAGAACAGTGTGGTCATTCTGTTTAAACAGTTGATAAATTGGGCGGTAGAAATTTAATGAAGACTGCTTTTTATTATTCTATTCATATCTTTCTTCAGGTTCGGTATAAACATCTGTAGTGTGTGTGAAAGAAGTTTGTCAGTCCGGCCTTTCTGCTGTTATGACATTCAAGAGGAGGAGATACTGAAAAAAATAATAACCTGTCAGCGGGATTAAAAGAATGCATATCGCATCTCCAGCCCTGTTGCATAAGCCTTTTCTGTCTTCTGATTAAACCTTTTTATACGGATGTATTCTATCTCCATAGCCTTTGGAATTATCTCCATAAGCTTTGGAGTTATCTCCCAAGGCTATGGAGTTTACTCCAAAGGCTTGCGGAGATAAAACACACGGGAAGAAAACCCTTAATCATAAGGTAGGAAAGGTCTGAGGATACATATAAAATCTTTTAGTGGCGAATCTGATGTATGTGCAGGCCATACATACATTATGTGGGTCAACGTAAAATCCTGAGGGGTATATCCGATAAAATCCTATCTTTGTGTGAAACAAACGAATCATCAGCGATTATGGAAACTAACGGTTACCGTCTCCTTCTTCCCGAAGGTACCTTGGATTATTTCAACATTTCCGATGTAAAGGAAAGCAGTAGTGAAATCGTGATTTACCTGGAAGAGAAAAATGAGCTTCCCGGTGAATATTCGACTGTCAAAGTGGAAAGCAAAGGCTTCTACGACCCTGTAGTAGTCCGGGACTTCCCCATCCGTGGCAAGAATCTTTTCCTGAATATCCGCCGGCGCCGGTGGATTTTGAAAGACGATGGGCGTTACGTAAGCCGTAACTGGAAACTGGTAGCGGAAGGCAGCCGTATGACGCATGAGTTTGCGTCTTTTTTAAAAGAATTATATTGATACGCTTCCTGTCAGTTGTAAGCTGCTGGGAACCCTGTTCGGTGTGGACGGTGAGCTTCTTGAACGTCAATACCGCAACCACTTGAGCGGTTATCTGAAATGGGAGTCTCTTCCTCATGCCGGGGACTGGCTTCTCTTTGAGAAGAATATAGGGGCCTATGTGGGTATAGATGAAGTCTGCCTTTCGCGTGGTGAGCTCTATACTATCCTCATAAACAAGGAAAAGACAGGCCGTTCAGGCAGCATCATCGCCATTGTAAAAGGTACAGATGTAAGGAGTGTCACCTCCGTATTGCTCCGTTTCTCCCGGCGCAGACGGTTTCAGGTAAGGGAAATCACTATGGATATGGCTCCTAATATGGAACAGATCGCCCGTGTCTGCTTTCCTGCGGCACGCCGTGTTACTGACCGTTTCCATGTGCAGAAGCTGGCTTTTGAAGCTTTACAGGAAATGCGCGTGAAGGCACGCTGGGAGGCTTTGGACAAGGAATCAATACAGATCGCATACGCAAAGGCGTGCGGGAAGATATACCATGCCCCGACCTTTGAGAACGGGGATTCGCGCAAGCAATTGCTCGCCCGCAGTATCTATCTGCTGTATAAAAAAGAGTCATTATGGACTGAATCCCAACGCATACGTGCCGGTATCCTCTTCAGGGAATATCCCGACCTGAAGAAGGCATACTATCTTTCCATGAGGCTCGGGTTGATATATCACCAGTGCAAGCACAAGGACACCGCTCTGACAAGACTTGCCAGATGGTATGACGAAGTTGAAAAGTCCGGCTTTCTTGCGTTCGGAAGGGTGATACGTTCCATACAGACACATTATCTGGAAATCGTCAACTTTTTCGACAGGCGTTCCACCAACGCAGCTTCCGAATCGTTCAATGCCAAAATCAAGGACTTCAGAACACAGTTCAGAGGAGTAAAGGACAGGACTTTCTTTCTATTCAGACTGACTAAAATTTATGCTTAATCTATGAATCCCTCAGGTTTTTACGTTGACCCCATTATGTTCATTCTTATGTGTATGTATATGAACTTCCATGCGTCCAGAATGAAATTCCACATCAGAAACGGGGGTGTTTTTTATCTTTGCCGACGCATCGTAAGCCGTCATTCCGTGGAGGTACAAATCCTTTATGGTGCTTTTTACGAGGAAAAAGTTTTGGAATGCTCTACTTTGTATCAAGCTGGAATAGTTTATAAAAAAGAGAATATATAACTGATAACCAATATGCTATGAGAAAATTATCTTGAAAATGTAGTGAGGGCATGAGAGCATGAATGAGAGTAAGTATTTTTACACTGATGTATAAGTGGTTTATAATTAGCTTGTTATGTTTTTTGTGAGGGCATGAGGGCATAAATGTTTCAAACTTTCTAGTGAGAAAGACTGGTGCGTCAAGAATATTTTGGGAAACTGACCCGGAAAATCCATTCTTGGTTTAACCAGTTTAATTCTGATATAAAAAAAGAGAGTTATTTTGATGTAACTCTCTTTTTTTCTTGGTGATCCGCTTGGGGCTCACCTATATTTTTTAATCCTCTGATATTCAGTTGGCGTTTTCAATCTTTTAAATCATCTCCACCGATTTCGCAGCGTGATACTTTCCGCATTTTGCGCACCACTCTTTGGCTTTTGGTTGATGCAAAGGTAATACTATTTTTTGAGAATTATATACCATGTTGCTCTAAAAATATGAGATCTGAATCTGTTTTTCAAAATTCTCAATACGTTTTCTTTTATAAAATAACCTAAAGTTGGCACAGTTTTCAGTTGTTTATTTTTAACTTTGCACTATTAGTTTATCGCAAGCAAATTAGATGGAAATAAAACGCTTATGGCAAAAGGTATTATTGGTGGAATGACTGATTACAGCCATCAGTCTTTCGATGATATATTGACGGATTTAAATGAGGAAAGAAAAAGGACGTCTTCATTTAGGGGTGAAATTGTTAAGAATGTTAATATTTTAAAGGCAAATTCATATTGGGAGAGTTATGTTCCATTCAATTTTAAATGTCAAGTTGAATATGCGATTAAACATTATGATACAGTTATAGTTGAACTTAAAGATATTCATAAAGATATAAATAATGAGGTAAAAGAACATCATGTTAAACGATTGCAAAAAATAAGCACTACAGCACGAGAAATAAATATGAGTATCGGAAAAATCTGGCATCAAGCATATGATAATAAAGATTATGACAATCCTAATTTTAGGATTGTTGAACGAATTTATTGCGACACTAGAGATATGGCTGTGAATCTTCTTGATATATCCAACATTGCAGAAAGATTAAATGACTATATAGGAAAAACGAGGTTTAATATGAAGAAAAATAATCCCTGGATATCAGGAACTTTTTATTTATTTTTAGCATTAATGGTTATTGCTGCATTAGGAGTCTTATCCCAATCTGTTCATTGGATGTTATTTCCCATGATAATAATTGGCGGCATCTTACTTATTGGATTAATAGGCATACTTCAATTAAAAAACGATGATAAAATAATGGATAAATCCTTTGTCTCGTTAATAAAAGAAACATATAAGAGATTACCATTAATTGGTAACAATAATAAGAAATAAGATTGAGGATAAATAGACTTAATGTCTCAAACTCAATCTGATACCATTTTATGATTTGGATTCAGATTGAGTTTGAAAGTAGGCTAAGGAAGAATGTTGTAAATAGCGTAGCTCGAATTTTGTGCTATTTATGTTCAATTGTATAAATAAGGTTTGAATATATAATGATGAATTTATAAATCCGGCAAACTGAATTATCTTACATGAGTAGTTTTACCAATAGAGAATCCTCCTACTACAATAGCCCCAAGTTCTTCCATTTTTCGCTTAAATCTTAACATAGAATCTCCCTTGGTTATTACATCATCAAAAAGGAGTATATATTTTCCTCTAAAGAAACTATTATCAAAGGATACGTTATTAGCAGAAATACCACTACCTCCAAATTTTTTTTCTTGGCTGGATGCAACAACCTGCATATGTTGATATGCATTTATCATACCCGTCTCGCTGCAAAGACGTTGGGAAAACTCTTCATATCTTGCTTGAGTTTTTATTGCAGAGGAAGCTGGTATGCATACAAATGTGAGATACTTTAATGATTCCGTGCCAAATGTAGCAACTAACTTCGACTTGATTTGCGGAATTACAATGTCCAAAGTACGCTCATGGTCAAATGAAGATGTCTTGCCGGGTGTATTTTTAAAGTTCCACACAGTCCAACGGTCAGCCCATTCTGCCTCACTTGCTTCAAAGTCACAAGTCGTGGGGAAATAGTTTAAAAGATAATTATAACGGAAATTACCTCCAAGTATGTTCCAATGAGAAACTTTTGTAGGCAAGGCTTTTTTAGTTTGTTCTTCGGCTCGTTCTCTTGCTATTTTGGCTTGTTTTTCTGCCTCTAATTTTGCCTTGTAAGCAGCATTGTGTATCTGTTCATCACTTTCATAGGAATACTTATGTCCGAGCAAAGTTTCTACCTTGTCATCAGTTATATCATAATCTGTAATAACTGCCTTTGTAATACCCCAATGTATTTTAAAATAATACTTAGTTGCTTCGGGATACTTTCTTGCTAACGATTGTGCTTCAGCCTTTTTTTGAAGTTTCCTTTGACGATTATATTCTTCTTGTTTTCTTTTGCGCTCATAATCTTCTCTTGCACGCCGCTGATTTTCCCTATCTTCTTCAATACATCCTCCGATATATCGTCCTAGAGGAATGCCACCGAGAATAAACACAAATCCTAAAAATGGAACTGAGTTCATCACCATAAAGCATAAAAACATTCCTACTATCCAGCCTATAAATCCGCAAACAAATTTCATTGGTACTATATGTTTTTATAATTATCTTATCATTGTCAAAATTTCATTTGGTTTTATTAGTGCATGGGAATAATCAGAGCGTAATAGCTCTCCTTTTTCTTTAGTGCCCCAAAAGCAAGCAACACTTTCTATTCCTGCAGCATTAGAGGCTTCTATGTCGACTGCTCGGTCTCCAAAAGAGATTGCATCCTTAGCCGATACTCCCAACAATTCAAGGGCTTTCAACATTTGAGCAGGATGTGGCTTAATGGGTTTCGCATCATGATATGACACTATATGTTGAATCGGCAGATTGTAGTGAGCGATAATCTTTTCAACGTATGGTCTTGGCGAAGTGCTGACTATTGCACATGGAATATGATGTTTTCTTATAACCTCAAGAACTTCAGTCATTCCGTCATATATGACCGTTTCAGGAATACGCCTATATGCTTCCTGCCAATTCCGATTATGACGCAAGGATTCCAGACAGGTAGTGTCAACCAGAGTGAGGTCTAAATCAAAAATTACGCTTTTCATACCTCAATCGAATAATGATGGTTGCACTGGCTGTAAACTAGTCTTATGCTTATTCTCTATTTGGAATATAGCATCATCTATTCCTGTAGATTTTAATGGGTGAGCACCTTTATCTTGTACAAGCATAAGATTTCCTTGTACCTTTTCATGCGAGCTATCAGCAGAATCACGATATGCTACGGCAAACAGCAGCTTCCCAGATGCAATAGTTGCGTTTACCGCATGCATCGTTCCCCCTTTCACGCCTGTTTGAACTACTATGGTTGCATATGCCAGTCCTGCTTGAAGTCTATCGCGTGCTACCAGTCCATATCTGCCACAGCTTTGACCAACTGGATATTCACTAAGCAACAAACCTCCTTTCGCAACAATATCTTGTGCCAGCGTAAGGTTTTCTTTGGGGTATATTGAATCCCAGTCAAGTCCATTAGCGAGAAATGCTGTCGTTAACCCTCTTGCTGCTAATGCTCCTTTATGTCCAGTTGTATCACATCCTATGGCAAGTCCAGAGATGATGTTAAAACCTCTTTTAGCAAATTCAAAGGCAAAGAACTCTCCTGCTTTGATACCGTTGGGAGTTGGCTCACGAGTACCGATTACTGCTATCCCCGGTATTTCTAATATCTTAATATCGCCTCGATAATAAAGTACCAATGGAGGATCAAGTTTTCCTTGCTCGTTTTTGCAATTCCGCAAAATTTCAGGGTATAAAGAATCGTAGTATGTGATAATACCTATACCTTCTTCTTCGGTATGTGCGATAATGCGTTTTGCACACTTGTTCGCCTCAATTAAATCATAGTTGGAAATAGATTCAAATTTCTTCCCTTTAATTGTGGTCAAGAGCGAACTTAATTCGTCTAAAGTCGAGATTGGAGCAGATATATTTCCCCCAATCTTTGACAATATAGTTTTGTTGCCAATTCCTTCCAATTGTTGAAGAGTTATGACAAGTTCCGGTGTTAGTAATCGTTTTATCATATTATCTTAGTGACCATCTCTTGCCAAGAGACGGTTACTAAGAATTATTTTGTTGAAACAGAGATATTTGTAGCTTTTTAAAGTAGGATTTCGGTAAACATTCAGTATTTTTTGCGAAACAAATAGATGACGATAGATAAGATTTTCAGCATTTTATGACCTAAGAATCATTATTTTGCTTAATTTTGCACTATAATATCCGTCTCTTGGCAAGTGTTGGACAGATTCGCAAAACATTCACAGCAAATCCAGTATCTTCTTATTTGCTTTGTCCACTACAGTGGTATCCAACGATGCAAGATAAATCTGCGTAGTGCTCTCAGAATCATGCCCCATGCCTTCACTGATGACAGAGATAGGCACATTACGGCTCTTGGCGATACTTGCCCATGAGTGCCGACCGACATACATAGTTAATGGTATTGGCAAATCCAGTTGCTTTCCGATTTTCTTCAACAGATGGTTCACTCGGTGAAGCTCGTTATCATATTGCTTCCGATAATCATCATCACGTTTTGTAATTATGGGTAACAGATATTCCGTTTCGTTTATCGGATATTTGTCAAGAATATCTTGCATACACCTTTCCCATTTGATGAAAAGTTGCTGCCCCGTCTTTCGTCTACGGTAGGAAAGGATGCCGTTCTGCAAGTCTTTCTTTCTCAGATAAGCCATGTCAATGAACGACATTCCCCTTGTGTAGAAACAGAACATGAACATATCACGGGTATAGTCAAGGTTAGGTATCAATGACAAGTCAAGCCCTTTGATACGTCTGATGTCATTGAGCGATAAGGCTCGTTTCATGGTTTTCTCCACTCCAGTATAAACAGACTTGAACGGATACCGTTGCTCAGTCAGTCCATCTTCCACGGCACGGTTATAGACCGCTTTCAGAATTCGCATATAGAATGATATGGTGTTGGGCGTATTTCCCCTGCCTTTCAAGTAAGCCTCGTACTCCGCAAACAAATCCGCATTAAGTTGGTCAAATAAAACCTCTGTGTCATTCATAAAACCGCTAAAACTTCTGAGGGCAGCTGTATAAGTTTCAGAAGTGCGTATCTTCCCCAAGCGTTTCAGTCTCGCTATCTGCTGGCTGATGTAAGCGTTAAACGACAGATCTTGCCTGTTGTCATGAAAGCGCATGATTATATCGTCCGTTACAAATGTGCCGGACTGGGATAACGTGTGTATAATCTTATTCAACCTTTCCTTGTCCCACTTGATACGTGAACCGATTGAAAGCAGATAATTGTTCCTCTCTTGTCCTGTCGATATATGATGTAAGACAACCGTTTCGGAATGGCAGTCCCATTCCGAAACGAAAAGTTTATACTCGGTGTTTATCTGTCTGACCACACGGTTGTGGATGACCTGATAGTAGAGTGTACCCTCCCTGCCGTTCACGGTGGATGGGCGTAATTTGACCTTAACCGATGCCATATCAGTCCGATTGGGATTGGTAACACTTCTGCATCTCCCTCGAAAGCTCCACAATCTCCCGACTCAACTTTACAAGGTCGATGGTATGCTTCTCCAATTTATAGAGTAGAGCCATCGCCTTCTTCTCCGAAAAATGGCATCGCAGCTCTTTGACTACCTGATTGTAGTTCGTACCGATGCCACGGAACTGTGCGTGAAAGTCGGACAGCTTGGTCGTGTAGTCCACCATCGTCTTGTCCACCTTCAGTACCTTGAACTTTTGCCCGAAGAAATGCGCCTTGAGAAAGACGGCTTTCGCATACACTTCTGATTCCTCGTACATCGTGAGGAACCTGTTCCATTCCTCATCATCGAAGCGCACCATCACGCAATGCGTCTTCGGGTTCAACTTGGGATTTCTCCCGTACTTGCTCTTCTTTTTCATTCTTCTTATTCTTTTAGTTTTATGGCTTGTCCATTGTTTAATCTCCGATTAAAGAACCCCGAAATTATCCGACTGCGGAGGATAATTCTGCCCACGGAGGTGCAAGGATTTTCAGTTACTTAGAATTATTCGGGTAACTGAAAATATATCTTGCTGTGTCTTTGAGGACACAAGAATCCTCCGCCTGTCGGATTGATTTCCGAGTGTAATAACTCACCTTGTGTATCGGTCGAACCGATGGAGTGTATCCAGCGGCTCAACCGGTTCCACCATAATCCCATCAGAGTTTGCGCCACTGCTCGATGTCATTCCGGTAGGCATCGAGGTGTAGACGAACAAGGTTCTCGATAAGTCCGGATGCGCTCATACCCTTTCCACCGAGGTAGCGGACAACCCTGTCCAGTTCGTCACGCACCGTCTCACTGACGAACACGGGCTTGCGGTTGATAATCTTGGGGACTTGGAGATAGGTGATGCGGTACTCCTCCAAAGACAGCCTGCGCTGCTTGCTACTGACACGCTTCTGCGGCATTACCACATCTTCGGTCGTCACACTTGACGGTTCATCCGTCATAGCGGTCTCCGCTTCTTCCGTGACGGTCTTGCCGGGCTGTTCCAGTTCCTCCGGCTCCAGACCGATTCTCCTGTAAAAGTCATCCACAGACTTGGAAGTGTAGGATTCCCTGCGTCCCATTTTTTCCACGATTTCACGAGCCTGCTGCTCTGTAATGTTTGGTTCTCTTTTCATTGTAAAAAACAAATTGATTAAGTTATTGAATGTGGTCTTGGTCAGTACCTCGACCGATTATCGGGAGCAAAGTAAGGTGCTTTAGTACAGTCATTCAATCGTTTGGGTTCTCTTGGACAATTTTGTGCGGTTTTGCAATATGACGATAGAAACAACGGTGCGGACTTCACCGATTTGCCGGATATGAATAGCGGAACGGATAAAGGTGAGAAAGAGGGCAAGTTTGAATTAAGCCCTTATTTTCACTCTTGCCGCATTCCTAATTTTGGAATCAAAAGGATTAGCACCACTTACAACATGTGCCAACCTCTACCACCCTGTGCCACATGCTACCAGTAATGGTAATATCCATTGTCTAGTATCGAATTATGTCTTTCTTTGCGGCAAAAGGAATAACAGCAGTCCTAAAAGGTGGAGCGGAAATCATGGGACATAGGCTTGCTCACAGGGAATCAACAGGCGGTAACCCGGACAAACGCTACCATATCGGCGCAACACGCTGCCACTTTCGGGAAAGTCATTGTTGGACTGCGGATTCTATATTCCTTTGCAGCAAAAGAAACAATAACAACAAAAAGAAAGACAATATGGAAATCGTATCAATCGAAAGAAAGACCTTTGAAGCGATGGTCGCCAAGTTTGACCGCTTCGTCCACCGTATGGATGCCATCTGCCATCGGCACGGGGAAAAGACAATGAGCGAGTGGATGGACAATCAGGACGTGTGCCGGATGCTCAACGTCAGCCCACGCACGTTGCAGACGCTTCGGGATAACGGAACGTTGGCATACTCGCAAATCAATCACAAGACCTACTACCGTCCCGAAGATGTGAAACGTATAGTCTCCATCGTGGAGGACAGAAGAAAAGAAGCGAGGTTCAATGGTCGGAAAATCTGATAACCGAATAGAGCAATTACAATAATCCCACTAAATCCAAAGTAATATGAACGAACTGATTAACAAGGACAACGAGTGGATAATCCACTTCATGGGCAGCCTTGACCGACTGCTTGACAACGTAGAGCATCTGACCGCCAACTATCGCCCGACATTGGGCGGTGAGCGGTTCTTCACCGACAAGGAGGTATCGGCACGGTTGAAGGTGAGCCGCCGGACGCTTCAGGACTATCGCAATGAAGGGCGTATCGCCTATATCCAGTTGGGCGGCAAAATCCTCTACCGTGAATCCGACATCGAAAGGATGCTGAATGACGGCTACCGCTCTGCCTATCGACAGGCCGCAATCTGATTTTTCTTGAAGGAGCGCAGTTTGCCGTCTGCCCTATGATTGCGGAGCAATGGGATTCTGGCAAAAAGAAAAGGAACGGCTTACGGATGAAGCACTAATATCTTGCTTCGTTTGTAAGCCGTTCCTCTATATCCTCTGATTTTCCGTCAGTCGCTTGTTTCCGTTGCCGGATGCCTTTCAAGCGTGTGGCAGGCAGTGGCAAGGTTTTCGGGCTGAATACGCTCAAACTTGTTTGAGGAAGATTCTGCCCGAAACGGCTTTGCCGCCTGACCTTGCCTCTGCCATCAAAGCCATACGCTACCTTTGCATCCGACATCGGTAACAAGTGGCTGGCGGAATGGACTTCAACTATACCATAGGTTGTTACCCTTGCCACAGGAAACAAACAATGTTATCGGTGTTTCTCTTTTGGTTGTGCTGATTTCATTTATTACAAACCGTCTGAACAATGCACTTTCTTTACTGCATACCCTGAATGCAATGGCTATAATCATTTCAATGTTATAAACATCATAACTGATGCTGTCCGGTTGTTTGATATACTTCCTCGTTTCAACTTCGTCCAGTTCCTTATTCTTGTAGATGGAATGAATCGCCTTGCGAATGTCGCATGAGAACACTCCAAACAAGTCGGCAATCTCAAACTTGGTCATCCATACAGGTGCAGTCGGTATAGTGACCACACCTGTTTTACTGATTGTTATTATTCCTCTGTTCATAATGCGCTAAATTTTCGTTTCAAGACATTCATTTCTTCGGAAACCGTCTTATCCATCAGCTTTGCATAGATTTTAGTTGTTCTTAGATCGGAGTGCCCCAACATCTTTGCGATAGATTCCATAGACACCTTGTTGGCTATGGCAATGCAGGCAAAGGTGTGCCGGGCGATATGTGTACTCAAGGTCTTCTTTATACCACATACATCCGCTATCTCTTTGAGGTAGCTGTTCATTCGCTGATTGGACGGGACTGGCAATACCACACCTTTTTTGATACACTCGGGGTGGTGCTTGTATTTCTCTGCAATCATTCGTGGTATATCCAGCAAGGGGATGTTGCACATATTGTTTGTCTTTTCGCGTGGCTTCCTTATCCAATAGTCCCCGTTGCTGTCTTGTGTGATATGCTCCGGTGTCAGATGCTGCGCATCCGTGAACGCCAAGCCACTCAGCGCACAAAAGACAAAAATATCACGGACGGTTTCAAGGCGTTGTATATCAAACTTCTTATTGATGATGGCATTGAGTTCCTCTTCCGTCAAGAAATCACGGTTGCTCTGTGTCTGGTGAAAGCGGATTTCGGAAAACGGATCATCGGCAATCCATTTGTTGACCAACGCAAGTCGGGTGATTTTTTTCAGGTTTTTCAGATACTTGACAGCCGCATTTTGGGCACAGTTCTTTTGCACCTTAACAAAGTGTTCAAAGTTCAGGACGAATTCATGGTTCAGCTCCTTCAACGGAATATCTTTCAGATTGTATTGGCTTTGAAGCATTTCTTCCAAATAGCGGACAGTCCTTTCATACCTCAAAACCGTGCCTTTCACATAATCACGGTCTATAAGTTCCCTATACTTCTTGTTATGTTCACGGAATACCTCCAAGAGCATCTTAGGGGATTCGCCCTCACCATTGAACTTTTGTATAATGGTAAAGGCCGTGATAGGTTTGCCGTCTTGCAGCAGTTCACGGTGTATCTGATAAATCTTTGTCCTGACAGATTCCAGATACTGGTTCAGTTCCAAGGCTTTCCGATCTTTTCCTGTCACACATCCTTTGGATGCGTTCCAACGCTCTTCGGCAACGCTGCGCTTGATTTGCATCTCCGCACGTTGTCCGTTTACGGTGATTCGCAGTCCGATAGGTGCTTCACCGTTCTTCAACAGTCTTGTTCTTCTGATAAAGAAGAGAATCGAAAAATAGTTTCTTTGCATGGCTTGATACTTTTTGTTTGCAAAATTAAGTTTCAAAGCTAGAAGTGCGACTACGCAAAACAGTGTGTATCAATGCAAAGCAATCTTATTCGGTGGACTTTTTCGGTCGGAATCTTACTCCACCGAATTGGCCTGTGAAAATTGCCGTATTCTGCGTAAAAAGAGGAGGTAGGTAGAAACTAAAAATCCCCGATAACTGTTGATTATCAGGGATTTTCTTCGATTTTCATCTTTGTTTGGTGATCCGCTTGGGGCTCGAACCCAAGACCCCAACATTAAAAGTGTTGTGCTCTACCTGCTGAGCTAGCGAATCAATCCTTTGTTATTGCTATTCTTCCGAATTGCGAGTGCAAAGGTAGACTTTTTAAATGAAACATGCAAATATATTACCTGTTTTTTTTGAATTATTTCTCTTTGGTATTGCTTATTTGTTGATTGTCAGTCGTTTTTGTACTTTCGGAAAATTCTTTTTCTTTTATTCGTATATACCTTTGATAATAAGAGAGCATTAAACTGGTACAAGGTAGAGCAATAATCATTCCTACAATTCCCATTAACGCTCCCCAAACAGAGAGAGATAATAGGATGATGGCAGGATTCAGACCTGTAATTTTTCCCATAACCTTTGGTACAATTAGGCCATCTTGTATGATTTGCACGATACAGAATACCAAAAAAGCGCAAAATAATATCCACCAGAAATTCTCTCCTGTATCCGCTGCTTTCAGTAGTGCCAATAAGACGGTGGGGATGAAAGCGATGAGCTGAAGATAAGGTACCATATTGAGAAGTCCGATAAATAAACCGAAACCGATAGCTAATGGGAAGTCAATAATAAGGAAACCTATACTGAATAGAATTCCTACACAAAAGGCAACAAATGCCTGGCCGCGAAAATATTTGTTCATTCCATCTTGTACATCAGTAACAATGCGTATTGTCATTTCACGGTGTTTGATAGGAACCAGTTTAATCCATCCTCGCGCAATGGCTTCATAATCCAATAAAATAAAGAAGGTATAAAGCAGGATAATGAATGAGGTAAATACGCTGACCACAATATTGACGGATTGGGTCAACAAGGCCCATACTTGTGGAAGCACATTACGCATAGTATTTGCGAAGTTGTTTTCGTTCAGTGCTTCATGTATTTTCAGCATATCTATATGTTCTTTTATGAAATTGGCCACAGTGCCGGGAATAGCTGCTTGCTTGGAACCTTCGATAAAGTATTCGGTAAGCAGCTCTTTCAGCTTGCCGAATTCTTCAATGATAGGTGGAACAAGTCCGATAAATGCTAGTGTGATAATGGATAATAATACTAATAAAACAACAAATATGGAGATAACCCGATTCTTCAGATGCAGTTTATGCTGGAAGAAAATAACCATCGGGTAGATAAGATAAGCAATAAGCCATGCCACGAAAAAGGGGAGTAGCACTCCGCTAAGCTGATTTACTAAGTATAGAATGCCGATAATGACAACCGCTGTCAATATTCCACGGATAAAACTGTCGAATGTTATTTTTTTCTGCAGCATAAAGCATATGTTATTTATTTTCAGTTTCTTCTTTCAAGGACTCCATATAGCAGGCTCGGCAAAGCGGTTCATAATCAGCCTTTTCTCCCAATAAAACCCGCTTGTCACTTTTGGTGATTCGATGAGTGGCATAGGCTAGATTTCCACATTTCACGCAAATGGCGTGAACTTTGGTTACTTCATCAGCGATAGCCAGCAGGGCAGGAATAGGACCAAAAGGAATTCTTTTAAAATCCATGTCCAATCCTGCTACAATGACTCGTATGCCATTGTCGGCCAACTGGTTGCAAACATCAACCAGGCCTTCATCAAAAAATTGAGCTTCGTCTATTCCCACTACGTCTTTGTCTGATGAGAAAAGTAGGATACTGGCAGAAGAATCGATGGGGGTGGATGCAATGGAATTACTGTCATGTGATACGACTTCTTCTTCTGAATAGCGTGTGTCCATGGCCGGTTTGAATATTTCAACCCGTTGACGGGCAAATTTCGCTCTTTTTAAACGGCGGATTAGTTCCTCGGTTTTACCTGAGAACATAGAACCGCATATTACTTCTATTCTTCCTCTTCTACGCGTTTCCTGAATGTGGTCTTCTGAAAAAACTACCATAATTTTGATGTAACAATATAGATTAATTTTAGGTACAAATGTACGATTTGTACCTCGAAAAAGGACTATTTTCACTCGGAAATTTATTAATAAAAGATATAATGTTAAACTAAAGTGCAACATCTGTTAAATAATGGAGGCAATTAACTTTATTCATTTAATTTCTTTCTACATTTGTTCCATTATAACAGAATGCAATTGTTTTATGGGAAAACTGTATGTCGTACCTACTCCTGTAGGAAATTTAGAGGATATGACTTTCCGTGCCATCCGTGTGTTGAAAGAGGCTGATTTGATATTGGCGGAAGACACGCGTACTTCGGGCATTCTTTTGAAACATTTTGAAATTAAGAACGCCATGCAGTCTCATCATAAGTTTAATGAGCATAAAACAGTGGAAGGTATTGTGAATCGTATCAAAGCAGGCGAAACTGTTGCTTTAATATCTGATGCTGGAACTCCTGGTATTTCTGATCCCGGATTTTTGATAGTGCGTGAGTGTGTGAAGAATGACATCGAAGTGCAATGTTTGCCTGGAGCTACTGCTTTTGTACCTGCGCTGGTGGCGTCGGGATTGCCTGATGAACGTTTCTGTTTTGAAGGATTCTTGCCACAAAAAAAAGGAAGAGTGACCCGTTTGACTTCTTTACAAGAAGAAAAACGGACGATGATATTTTATGAATCACCTTACCGTTTGGTGAAAACCTTAACTCAATTTGCCGAGTTTTTCGGTGCCGAAAGGCCTGTTTCCGTATGTCGTGAGATTTCAAAAATTCACGAAGAAAGTGTTCGGGGCACATTAACTGAAGTTATAGCGCATTTCACTCAAAACGAGCCGCGAGGTGAAATTGTAATTGTACTCAGTGGGAAAGAGGACTAAAAATGAATAAACTTAAAATGTAAAGCAAATGAAAAAACTAGTATTTTTATCGTTGTTATCTGTAGCTTTATTGACTTCATGTGGTAATGGAGCTCAGAAAGATGCCTTGAAGGCTCAAAATGATTCTTTGATGGTGGAACTGTCAAACAGAAATGCTGAATTGGACGATATCATGGGTGCTTTCAATGAAGTACAGGAAGGTTTTCGTCAGATAAATGAGGCTGAAAATCGTGTAGACTTACAGAGTGGTTCTATTCGTGAGAATAGTGCTGATAAGATAAAAGAAGATATTCGCTTCATCAGTGAAAAATTGCAGTCAAACCGTGAGCAGATTGCGAAACTGGAGAAGCAATTGAAGAATAGTCAGTATAATTCCGCTCAGTTGAAGAAAGCTGTAGCCAACCTGACGAAGGAGTTGGAAGCTAAACAGCAGCAGATTGAGACTCTGCAGGCTGAATTAGCTTCAAAAAATATTCGTATCGCTGAGCTGGATGATGCTGTAGCTGGTTTAAGCCAGAATGTAAGTGAACTGACCGCTGAAAATGAAGCGAAGGCTGCAACTGTAGCCAGCCAGGATAAAGCTTTGAATGCTGCCTGGTTTGTTTTTGGAACAAAATCTGAATTGAAAGACCAGAAAATTCTTGAAAAAGGTGATGTCCTGAAAAGTGCGGACTTTAATAAGGATTATTTTACTCAGATTGATATTCGTACTGATAAGGAAATCAAGTTGTATTCTAAACGTGCTGAATTGCTGACTACACATCCGGTAGGTTCATATGAACTAGTGAAAGATGCAAAAGGGCAACTGGCCTTGAAAATTACAAATCCTACTGAATTTTGGAGCGTATCACGTTATCTTGTTATTCAGGTGAAATAAGAGAATTTAAATTATTGTTTTGTGAAAGGGTTGTGCCGTGAGTGACGCAACCCTTTTTTAATCTGCTTTATGTTGTATGTATAGAAGTATATTTATTGATTTGGATGATACAGTATGGGCTTTTACTGAAAACGCTCGTGATACATTCCAAGATATGTATGATAAATATCATTTTGATCGTTATTTTCGTTCTTTTTCTCATTTTTATACCTTGTACAGTGGGAAGAATGAGGAGTTGTGGAATGAATATGGTGCTGGTAGGATTACAAAAGATGAGTTGAATGAGCAAAGATTTTCCTATCCATTGTTGCAGGTAGGAGTTACAGATAAAGCGTTGGTAAAAGCCTATTCGGATAATTTTTTTGATGATATAATTTACAAGAAGAAACTAATGCCTCATGTAAGAGAAGCTTTGGAATATTTGGCATCCAGTTATAATCTGTATATTTTGTCCAATGGATTCAGGGAATTGCAGGAACAGAAGATGCGTTCTGCCGGTGTGGAAGGGTATTTTAAGAAAATTGTTTTGTCAGAGGACATAGGAGTACATAAACCGTTTCCGGAGATTTTTTATTTTGCCATGTCGGCTACACAGTCCGAGCTACATACTTCTTTAATGATTGGAGATAACTGGAAGAATGATGTTGAAGGTGCGAAAAACGTAGGGATGGGAAATGTTTATTATAATATAAAAGGTGAGAGGGGCTTGCCTTTTAAACCTGGTTTTGATATGAGGGATTGGCAGGATATCGCTTCTTTCTTATGAAATTGAATGGAAGATGTTGATGGATAATTCTGTTGGCACAAACAATGTATTTGTATAAGGAGTGTCAGGTATTTGTTTCAAAGGGATGCTCCTGTGTATTGGAACATCCCTTGATAAGCATTTTTTTCTTTCAACTCCTTCCTTTAAAGATTATTTGAGAATTAGCGGAGTTGAATTTTTATTTAGTAACCTGGATTTTGTTGAGCTTTTAAAATAGGGTTAGCATTGGTTTCACTGACAGGTATTGGTAAAATCGCTCTAAAATAAGAACGGTCGAATACTTGTGATTCTTTATTTATAGAATAATGCCAACCTTTCTCATCTTCATTGGTATAACGTGTTATTGTTTCATTATTACGCATGGCGTCAAAGAAACGTTGTCCTTCACCTACTAATTCTTTACGACGTTCCAATAAGACTCTTTCTAGAGTAGCGGTAGACTCTGTAACTAATTGTTTTGTATCATCTGTACGGTTTTTAATAATTTCATTCAGATATTTAACTGTAGAAGCTTTGTCATTCAACTTAGCTGCAGCTTCTGCTGCATTTAAATACACTTCTGACAAACGAAGAATAGGTAAATTGTTTAATCGCATATCCCCTAAACTTCCCATTGGGAATTTATTGATAAAGATACGATTGTCTCCATAGGTCTTATACATATCGGTCGGTTTTCCACTGTCATCTGTTTTCAATTGTACCGGCAGAATCACATCCAAGCGAACATCACTTGGATCTTGAGCTAACATATCAACAAATGATTTTGTGCAAATAGCATCGGCATATCCATCTTCATGATATAAATATGCAATACCTTCACGGTCTGCCCAGTCATCAGAGCCGCTATTGACAAGTTCAAAAATCATTTCATTGATATGATTGGCGTTGTTTTTATCCCAAGCGTTTGCATATTGAGCCTTTGTCCATAGGCTATAAGGAGAATTTTCGATAATGTTTTTTGCTATATCTAAAGCCTCCTGGTTTTTACCCATGTATATATACACGCGTGTAAGTAGAGCTTTGGCAGCCCATTCGTCAATAAATCCTTGATTGTCTCCAGCTGATTTAGAAACATTTAAGGCTTTGGAGTCAATGGCTTCGGTTAAATCTTTTACAATTTGGGCATATACTTCGGCCACTGTATTACGTCCGGGAATAGCACTGGCATTCAAAGGATCTATCGGGGTGGTCACAATGGGTACTCCCATTGAAGCTCCATAATCAAAAGAATAAGGCATACCATATACTTTTACCAAATCAAAATGTACCAAGGCGCGAACAGATTTTGCCTGTGCATAGATGTTGTTCACATTTGCCTGATTCTTTTCGGCATCTGTTATTTTGTTATTTTCTACGGCTTCTATCAAACGGTTGGCACGGCGTAATACATTGTATTGTACATTCCACATGTTGGGAGCATCGTCAATGGTGTATTTCATTTCGTAACAACTGGAAGAGCGCATTCCTTGTGTACGTGCCTGCATGTCATCTCCCCGGACGTCACCATAGTAAAACATACGTGCGGCATAATACTGTGTATAGGTAGAGTTTCCCTGCAGACCATCATACATACCATACAAAGCGGTTTTTGCATCATTGTAATTTGTGATGGCAGAATTACTGGGAATACTATCTGATGGTGTCAGATCTAGCCAATCGTTTACACACGAAGTCAATGCAATGGTTGCCATCGTGAAAACTAGAGATTTATATATTTTTTTCATTTTGTTCTCTTTATTTTTTAGATTATATGTTGAATAAGATTTCTGGATAATGGAATTTTAATATCCTGTTTCTTATTCTGTATAAACTTTATAATTAATAAATTAGAATCCAACTTCTAAGCCAAATGTAATGGTTCTTAAAGCCGGTGTTTCAAATGTACATAGTCCATCAACGGGTGTTTCCGGATCAACATATAAACCATCTGATTTCCATGTCAACAGATTGTTTGCAGAAACGAAAGCCCTTAATTTGTTGATTCCCCACTTTTGAGATACTTTGGAAGGCATAGTGAAACCTAATGTGATATTTTTGATGCGCAAATGATCTGTAGACATCAACCAACGAGATGATGCGATATTAGTATTTCCATATGCAAACTGAGGTAATTTAGCATTATCGCCCGGTTTTTTCCAAGTGTCTTCTATTTTGTAATAAGCAGGTACGTTACCCAAATAATTATATGTACCTCCGTTAGATTGCAACCAAGTCGCATAGTCATAAGCATGGCCTCCTAATGAGTAGGTTAATGTCATATTGAAATCAATAAACTTCCAGCTTACAAAGTTTGTGAGACCACCCTGTACGGTAGGTTCAACTGATCCTATGATTGTTTTATTTGCTTGTGCGGAGTTGGTAGTTGTCTCTCTGCTTCCATCTTCTCCGTTTATATAATATAATTCTTTACCTGTTGCAGGATCAACTCCTGCATATTCATAAGCATAAATAGAATAGTATGGTTCCCCAATACGATGAATGGATACACCGCTAATCATTTCGTTCTGTTCACCATCCAACTTTGTTAATTTGTTTTTATTGTGGCTGATGTTGAATGTGGTAGTCCATGTCAAATTGTTGTTTTGAATATTCGTTGATTTGATTTCAAACTCAAATCCCCGGTTTCTCATTGAGCCTACATTCATCAATGTATTAGCAATACCACTCCCGTCAATAATGCCGGGTACAGCAGATATAGCTCTATCCATCAACAAGTCTTTAGTTTCACGATTGTACCATTCGAATGTTAAAGCCAGACGATTCCACAAAGTTAAGTCCAGACCTATATTTGTTGCATAGTTCTTTTCCCATTTCATATTAGGATTCTCGATACGATTTTCTGCAGAACCAGCTCCTTTATTATAATTGTATCCAAATCCGAAAACACCCAAATAACCATAATAATCAGATGGCTGTGTACCATTTACACCGTAAGAAGCACGTAACTTGGCATCAGTAATTACTTCTTTTATATTTTCCATGAAAGATTCACTGGTAATTCTCCACGAACCGGATACAGACCAAAAATCACCCCATCTGCTTTCTCTAGATAAACGTGAACTTCCGTCACGACGGAAACTGGCACTGAAATAATATTTATTTTCATAATCATAGTTCAAACGTCCTAGAAATGATGTCATACGATATCTTTGTACACTGCTGGATGCACGGGTATTACCTGCATTTTCTATTTCCGGCAGATAAGATGGATAGGTGTTTCCGTTAGCATATACATAATCATATTTGTAATCTTCTGTTTCAAAGCCAATTAAAGCGTCTAAAGTGTGCTTTTCTGCAATTACTTTGTTATATGTCAATTGAGTTTGGGTATTCAATTTCGCACGGTTTCCCATAACACGCTGGTAAACTCCATTAGAAGAACGTCCGTCATTTGAGCGGGGATCCCACCAAACACGTTCATTGTTTTGATTGAAATCATAACTGACTACCTCTTTTATGTTTAAGTTGTCCCAAATGTTCCATGTTGCAGAAAGAGAACCTAAAAAACGGTTTATTGTACTTCTGTTATAATTATAGGCTTCTGTTTGTATAGGATTGGCACCATTTAATGCCGGGAAGTTTGTGCTGAAAGAACCATCTTCATTATACGGATATGTAGAAGGAGAGGCAGTCATTGCATAGCACATGATGGGGCTGGCAAAACTGGTCCCTTCGTTGTTTACGTTTTGAGTGGAGTTGGTAAACATTGTGTTTGCCTCCAGTGTCAAACGATTGGCTTGATGAGTTACATTGGCACGTCCGGTAAAGCGTTCATAGCCGGAAACGTTTGTAATACCTTCCTGTTTAGTATAAGCAAAGGAAGTATAAAAACGTGTTTTTTCGCTTCCTCCTTGTGCGCTTACTTCATAATTTTGGTGACTTCCGTTGCGGAATAAGACGTCTTTCCAGTCTGTATAACCCGACCATGGTCTTGCGGCGAAGTCTTCAATATTCTTATCTGCGAAGGCTTTTGCAGCTGCTTCGTCATTACCATTGTTTAATGCATAGTTTGCAAGTCCCAGATGTAGTATTTCACGTCTGTCTTCTCCATTTAAGATCGGACGGTAGTTAATGGCCATGTTGGAAAGTCCCCAATCTGCTCTTAAATTGATTTTTGTCTTGCCGGATGCCCCTTTTTTAGTTGTGATAACAATTACACCGTTGGCAGCACGAGAACCGTAAAGTGATGCAGCGGCGGCATCTTTTATCACGGTCATAGATTCGATATCGTTGCTGTTTAATGTAGCCATAAGGCTGTTACCTGAATCTGCGTATGAGAATTCACTAACATTGCCATTCAGCATAGGGACTCCGTCAATAACGTACAATGGCTCATTGCTGGCATTGATAGAACCCATACCACGAATACGTACAGAAGCGACAGCTCCGGGTTGTCCTGAAGTTGATGTAATTTGTACACCAGATACAGAACCCGCTAAACGATCCTGAACACTAACTGTAGGGATATCTTGTAATTTCTCTGTTGATACATTAGAGGCTGATCCTGTAAATGATGATTTTTTGAAATTACCATATCCTGTTACTACCACTTCTTCAAGCACTTCGGCATCCGACTTCAAAGTAATATTGACAGTCTGTTTTATAGCCACTTCTTGTGTAGCCATTCCGATAAAGGAAACTACCAAAGTCTTTGCGGAACTT